>Ga0364867_10189_pt1 | contig 40697 bp, 33 predicted proteins | sample ExccelAu500001D4_3_FD_206915 | JGI IMG/M metagenome (GOLD analysis project Ga0364867, IMG submission 206915) | Enriched cells from Trout Bog Lake Hypolimnion, Wisconsin, USA - BchlTB.Aug13.5000.01.D4 | ecosystem: Environmental > Aquatic > Freshwater > Lake > Hypolimnion/Profundal zone | place... | reverse complement strand
CCTTCCTTTTTTCTTCCAGGATGAAGCATACAGGGATGTGGATTTTGTCACTTTTGATGTGCAGCCAAGCCCAACCGACAGGAAAAAGACCTCTGATGATGTAGTCAGCCTTTATAAGGATTTCCAGGCTTCACCCGATCCCATTACCTTCATGAATGCCAATTCCGACAAGAAATTCGACACTGTATACGTGAAGAAGGGCGTCCTCACTGCACGTATCGATTCCCTTTTGTTCAATGCCAAACCCGGTACTTTCGTTGAACCTTTTGAACAGAATAATGTCTGGCTTATGGCCAAACTCCTGGATGTTCAGGAACGTTCGGATACCATGAACGGAATGCAATGCCTTATCGCATTTGCCTATCCCGGGAACGAAAATATCAAACGTACCAAAGAACAGGCCAAGGCCAAGGCCGACAGTCTAATGACCATCCTTAAGAAGAAACCTGAAATGCTTGCCGATTATGCAAGGAATATTTCGGAATTCGGCAATGCCAAACAGGATGGAGGAGTTCTGAAGGCAATTACCGACGGCAATGCCGGCCTTTCAATATTTTTTGACGCAGGGTTGACGATGAAACCCAAGGAGATCAAGCTGATCGAAACCAAGGTGGGTTACGCCATCTTCAGGCTTGACGATAAAACAAAACCGGTTAAAAAAATAAAGGTTGCCATGGTTTCAAGGAGTATCGAGCCCAGCAATCAAACCTACCAGGATACATATACAAAAGCCAGCGCTTTTGCAGGCCAGAACAGGACTCCCGAAACTTTTGCAAAGGCCGCTTCACAACAGGGCCTTGCAAAACGCGAAGCACCCAATATGAAGGAAACCGATAACACGGTAATGGGCCTGCCGAATGCAAGGGAAGTCGTCCGCTGGGCATTTTCGGAAAACACCAAGGTTGGTGATATCTCCCCTGTTTTTGACCTCCAGGGCAAATACATGATCGCAATTCTGAAGGCTGCAACTCCCAAAGGGAATGTCCCACTCGAAATGGTTAAGGCCAGAATTGAACCTTCGGTTAAAGCTGAGAAGAAAGTTCAGCTTACCAGCGAGAAACTCGGTAAAGCTATTTCCGATCTGAAAGACCTTTATGCCGTTGCAAAACAGATGAAATCAAAAGTTGATACTGCCGTGATCACGTTTATCGGAATGAACCGTGCAGCGATTACCCGTGATCCTGATGTGGTGGGTTCCTTGTTCGTTTCACCTGTTTCTGTCCTTCTGGGTCCTCTGAAGGGCCGTTACGGCGTTTATGCAGCAGTCATCGACGGGATCAACGAAGCTCCTAAAAAAGATGATTTCACTTCTGAACTGATGCAGGATAAGCAGGGCTTTGAGCAACGCGCATCAACAATCTATACTGCCATGCAGAAATCGGCTAAGATCACCGATTCAAGGTTGAAATTCTTTTAGTGAACAGTGTCACTGATCACAATGGTCTGAGCTGCTGTTGCCCACTCCTTGTAACTATCTGTGTAAGCCCTTAGTGTAACAACATAACTCCCGGGCCTGGTATAATATTTGACAGGTGCCTGTGCCGAGGAAACAGAATCGTCCCCGAAATTCCATTCCCAGTGGAATGAGTTTACGCAATTGTTGTTGAAAGTGATCCTGCAGGGAATTTTGAATTCATTGGTCCCCGTGTAGGTGAATGCCGCCACGGGCACGGGTTCATTTTTATAACATCCACCGGAAATGATCAAGAGGAATGCCGCTATCGTTATTGCTTTTGACATTCTCATTTAAACTTCCCGGTTTATTCGGCGAGGATCAGGATCTTATTGGCAAGCACTTCAATAACCCCGCCATTGATCTCGAAATATTGTTCACTTTCCCCTTTGCTCTGAAGCTTGACCCTTCCTTTTTTTAAAATTGAAATGAGGGGCGCATGGTCATTCAGGACTTCAAAGGAACCATCGATCCCCGGTAGCTGAACGAGGTCGACATGGTCGCCGGAAAACATTGTGGAATCGGGGGTTATGATATCAACTTTCATTGTCCTTTGTTAATCACTATTGCAATTTACCTACAAAATCGCGAAACGGAGAAACCTTGAAAAGCGAAATTTCACTTTTCGCTATCTCGCTATTTACTTTCGGCAAGCATTTTCTTTCCTTTCTCAATAGCTTCCTCGATGGTACCAACCAGGTTGAATGCCGATTCAGGATATTCATCCACCTTGCCATCCATGATCATATTGAAGCCTTTGATGGTATCTTCGATATTCACGAATGTTCCAGGGATACCTGTAAACTGGGTGGCCACATGGAAAGGCTGTGAAAGGAATCTCTGCACACGTCGGGCCCTGGCAACCACAAGTTTATCCTCATCAGAAAGCTCATCCATCCCAAGGATCGCAATGATGTCCTGAAGTTCCTTGTATCTCTGGAGTATCTGTTTTACATTCTGGGCACAACGGTAATGTTCTTCACCAACAACATCCGGAGACAATATCCTCGATGTGGAATCCAGGGGGTCAACTGCAGGGTAAATCCCTAATTCGGAGATCTTGCGGCTGAGTACAGTGGTGGCGTCAAGATGTGCAAACGTTGTTGCAGGAGCCGGGTCGGTAAGGTCGTCGGCAGGCACATATACTGCCTGTACCGAAGTGATGGAACCCCTCTTGGTTGAAGTGATCCTTTCCTGCATGATCCCCATCTCAGTTGCCAGTGTAGGTTGGTAGCCGACTGCTGATGGCATACGTCCGAGCAATGCCGAGACTTCAGAACCGGCCTGTGTGAAACGGAAGATATTGTCAATGAAAAAAAGTATGTCACGGCCGCCTGATGTTTCATCCCCGTCGCGGAAATATTCCGCAACAGTCAAACCTGACAAAGCAACGCGTGCACGGGCCCCGGGAGGTTCATTCATCTGCCCAAATACTAAAGTAGCCTGAGACTCGGAAAGTTCTTTTTGGTCAACCTTCGAAAGGTCCCATCCGCCTTTTTCCATAGCCTCGGTAAATTCCTTGCCGTAACGGATTACACCCGATTCTATCATTTCGCGAAGCAGGTCGTTGCCTTCACGGGTACGTTCTCCAACCCCGCCGAACACCGACATGCCTGAATATTTTTTGGCGATATTGTTGATCAGTTCCATGATGATCACCGTCTTGCCGACACCGGCGCCTCCGAACAAACCGATCTTGCCGCCCTTGGAATAGGGCTCTATGAGATCGATGACCTTGATCCCCGTAAAAAGTACTTCTTTTGTGGTGGTCAGCTGATCAAATGCCGGCGGATCGCGGTGAATGGGATATTCATGCGCTTTTGAAACAGGGCCGAGCCCGTCAATAGGGTTCCCGATTACATTAAACAACCTTCCCCTGATCTCTTCGGTTGCAGGCATCGAGATCGGGCCTCCCCTTTCCCTCACTTCCATACCTCGGTAAAGACCGTCGGTAGAGTCCATTGCAATGGTCCTGACAGTATTCTCACCAATAAAATACTGGCATTCGAGAACGATCTCATCGCCATTCTCATTCTTTACTTCAAGTGAATCATAAATATTCGGGAGTGACATTCCTTCATCAAAAGCCACGTCAATGACGGGACCGATGATCTGTAGAATTTTCCCTGTGACCAGATCTTTTTTGGGACTGTTCGCTTGCATATGCCTTTGGAAAATTTATACAAACCTACATCAAATTGACGAAATGAACAAGTATGGACAGAATAAATCCGTATTTTTACCGTTTCTCATTCTGTCAACCCTAACAAATTTTTGAATATGCACATGAGCAAGAAATGGTTGCTTGCCCTGGTCTTTGTCCCTATTATGTCGCACGCACAGCGTAATGTCGATGCCGTAGTCGACACAGTCGAGTCAAAAAACGGGACTGTGCTTCTGTATAAAAACCATACCTGGGAATTCCTCGAAAACGAACCTGTTATGATGAGTATTGAGGAGGATTCTACCGGGGTGTTCAGTAAGCAATGGATCAACGACCAGATATTTGCCTACCGTATACAAAGGGATTCAATAAAAGATACACTCCTGGTCCTGGCAGATTCTCTTCATACCTTCCACATGCCTATATATGGGCACCTGTTCCGTGGATTTACATACACCCATAAAGGCCTTGACATCAAGCTCGATAAAGGTGATACCGTTAGGGCTGCTTTCAATGGAGTGGTCCGTTACGCAAAGTACAACCGGGGAGGGTTTGGCAACCTGGTTATCATACGTCATTACAACGGTCTTGAATCTTATTACGGCCATAATTCAAAGTTGATTGTCAGGGTCAACCAGGTTGTGAAAGCAGGTGATCCGATTTCCCTTGGGGGATCCACCGGCAGAAGCAGGGGGCCTCATTGCCATTTTGAACTAAGATATAAGGATATTCCACTGGATGCCTTAAGGGTTATCGACTTTGATAACCAGAAACTCATTGCCCAGACCTTCCCCATCACCAAAAAAGTGTTTTATCCCAACGACTATGATGTCAACGCTGTTTACCATAAGATCAAGACCGGCGATACCCTGGGCCACCTGGCGAAGAAATACCATACCAATGTAAAAGAGATCTGCGCCATGAACAAACTTAAGCCGAATTCCAGGCTGAGGGTGGGGAGCACGATAAGAGTAAGATAATAAAATACGAAATAGCGAAAGGCGGGCAATTTCGCATTTCGCTTTTCGCTTTTCGTTTTTCGCTATTTGGTTGCGGGAAAGATCTTCTTCTGAAAAACGATCAGCATCAGAACCCCGGTTGTAATGGCCGAATCGGAAATATTGAAAACCGGTCTGAAGAATACAAATTCTTCTCCCCCGAAAACCGGTACCCAGTGCGGGAAATGGGTTTCGATGATTGGAAAATATAACATGTCGACCACCTTGCCGTGCAGAAAGGAGGCATATCCCCCGCCCTTCGGAAACAGTGTCGCTAGCTGCATGAATGAACTTTCATTGAAGAGAAGCCCGTAGAAAGCCGAATCCAGGATGTTGCCTATGGCACCGGCAAGGATCAGGGCGATACAGATGATCAACAGGTTGCCTGCTTTGTTCCTGGTTACCTTATAAAGCCACCAGAAAATACCTGTTATTGCGAAAATCCGGAAAATGCTGAGAGCGAGCTTGCCCCAATGTCCGCTAAGCTGCATCCCGAAAGCCATTCCTTCATTTTCAGTGAAATGAAGGTAAAACCAATGGCCCAGAACAGGATGGCTCTCGCCAAGATAAAATGTGATTTTGATCCAGATTTTGAGAACCTGGTCCACTATAAGAACAAGAAGTACGATCCAGAGCGCTTTTTTCATTCTTCGTGATCGAGCAGATCGGCGGCCTGGCGCTGAACAAGCGATGGTGCTGCCTGCATGCGCTTTGCTTCAATACTCAGGGTTGCATGGGGAACCGAACGTAAACGATCCTTGGGTATGAGTTTGCCGGTAACACGGCAAATACCATAGGTTTTGTTTTCAATCCTGATCAGGGCGTTCTCAAGTGATTTGATGAATTTTTCCTGCCTTGCTGCAAACTTACTGTTCTCTTCTTTCGAAAAAACCTGATACCCTTCTTCAAGGACTTTGAATGTAGGAGAGGTGTCATTAGTATCATGCTCATTACCTGTGGTGTATGCATCAGTGAGCAACTGCAGGTCATTTCGTGCCTTATCAAGTTTCTCAAGAATAATCTGCTTGAATTCATCAAGCTCCTCATCAGTATATCTGGTCTTGGCGTTCTCCGTTGCTGTTGCTTTTTTCATAGCTCTTCAGGTTAAGATTCTAAAATAAACAACGACAGAAATTAATCTCCCTGCCGTCTACAGTTCAATCCATCTTTTCGATGGAAATATTGGTTTTAATGGTTTCCGTGAGCTCAATCTCATCGATGTCATTGCCTTCTAATTTTGAAATAACAGAAAATGACTGAGCCAGAATTTCGTTGCAAATATAAGAATTATTCTGATTCACCGCCTCATCCATTTCAGGATGCGACTGCACCCTGACCAGGATCTTATCGGTCACCTCGAATTTTTTATCCTTGCGCAGGTTCTGGATGCGGTTTACGAGTTCCCTGGCGATACCTTCATTCTTTAATTCAGGTGTGATGTTGGTATCCAGTGCAACCACCAGGGAGCCGAGGGCAGCCGTGATATAGCCGGGAAGATCGTCGGAAAGGATTTCAACATCCCCCGCTTCAAAGGTATAGCTGTTTCCGTTCGGATAGGTTTTTGTAAGTGATCTCTCCCTTTCAAACTCAGCAATGGCGGACTGGTTCCAGTCTTTCATGTCTTCGGCAATCATTTTCATGTCCTTTCCGCACTTCGGGCCGAGCTTTTTGAAATCAGGTTTGATCTTTTTGGAAATAATTCCCCCTGTGTCGGTGATGTATTCTATCTGCTTCACATTCACTTCGGAGAGGATGAGATTTTTTACCGCCTCGATCTGTTCTTTAAGCTTTTCGTTGAGCAAGGGGATAAGGATACGGTTAAGCGGCTGCCGCACCCTGATGCTGGTCTTTTTCCTGATCGAAAGGGTAAGTGAAGATATCTTCTGGGCGATTTCCATCCTTTCTTCGAGGTTACTGTCAATGACTGCCGGATCAGATTTGGGGAATTCAGTAAGGTGGACCGAATCGGCATTGCTTTTCCCGGTTACATGGTTAAGGTCTATATACAGGCGATCGGCGAAGAAGGGTGCGATTGGAGCGATCATACGTGAGATCGTTTCAAGGCAGTTATATAAAGTCTGGTAGGCGCTGACTTTATCGGGGCTGTAATCACCCTTCCAGAACCTCCGCCTGCTGAGACGGACGTACCAGTTGCTGAGGTGTTCATCAACAAAATCCATGATAGCACGGCCTGCCCTGGTAGGTTCATAATCGGCATAACTCTCATCAACGACACTGATGAGAGAATTGAGTTCCGACAATATCCAGCGGTCTATTTCGGGACGTTCATCAAGTGACAGTTCCTTTTCAGAATAGGTAAACCCGTCGATATTCGCGTAAAGGGCAAAGAAGGCATAGGTATTATAAAGAGTACCGAAGAACTTGCGCTGGGATTCGGTAATTCCATCAACATCAAATTTCAGGTTATCCCAGGGTTGGGAATTGGTGATCATATACCAGCGTGTGGCATCCGGCCCGGATTTTATCAGGGTCTCAAAAGGATCCACGGCATTACCAAGGCGCTTCGACATTTTATTCCCTGCCTTGTCAAGCACAAGCCCGTTGGAAACACAGGTTTTGAACGAAACCGAGTCAAAAAGCATCACAGCAATGGCATGCAGTGTAAAAAACCATCCGCGGGTCTGGTCTACCCCTTCGGCAATGAAATCTGCAGGGAAGTATGATTCCAGGCTTCGTGACTTGTCAAAAGGATAATGATACTGGGCATACGGCATTGCGCCTGAATCGAACCATACGTCTATCAGGTCAGGCTCCCGGTACATGGGAAGTCCGTCGTCACTGACCAAAATAATATCATCCACAAACGGGCGGTGAAGGTCGAAAGTGCTATAATTAGCATCACTCAGATCGCCCTCAGTGAATGCAGCCAGGGGATTGGTTTTCATGACGCCTGCTGCAAATGCCTTTTCTATCTCCTTCTTCAGCAGGCCGACGGAACCTATGCAGATCTCCTGTTTCCCGTCCCCGGTCCTCCATATGGGGAGAGGTGTTCCCCAGAACCTTGAACGGCTGAGATTCCAGTCGACGAGATTCTCGAGCCAGTTCCCGAACCTTCCCGTACCTGTGGATTCAGGTTTCCAGTTGATGGTTGTATTCAGGCTGATCATTTTATCCTTATACGCAGTGGTGCGGATAAACCAGGAATCGAGAGGATAATACAGAACGGGTTTATCGGTACGCCAGCAATGAGGATAGGAATGTTCGTATTTCTCGGATTTGAAGGCTTTGTTTTCGTGTTTCAGCCTTACGATGATGTCAATGTCAACGGGAGGGCAATCCTTGTTTGCGCAGTCGTCATCATATTCTACCTTGACATACCGCCCTGCAAATTCGCCCATCTGTTCAGTGAAACGACCCTGCTTGTCAACCAGGGTCAGCGATCCAAGGCCATACTGCCGGCCAACCCTGAAATCATCCGCCCCGAAGCTTGGCGCGATATGAACAATACCCGTTCCGTCTTCCGTAGTAACAAAATCACCTAAAACAACCCTGAAAGGATCACCGTCGGCCGGTTGTGCAAAAGGCAACAGCTGCTCGTAGCGGAGATTCTCAAAATCAGAACCCTTGTATTCTGCCACAATCCTGTATGGTATATTTTTCTGCCCCTCATGATAATCCTCCAGTTCAAGGTGCGAATTCTTTTCGGGGAGATATTGGTGCAGGAGGTCCTTTGCCATGATCACGGTCTGCTCACGGAAAGTATACGGGTTATATGTCCTGATCAGCAGGTATGTAATATCTTTCCCAACAGCCAGGCCTGTATTTGAAGGAAGCGTCCAGGGAGTGGTCGTCCAGGCCAGGAAATACACATCCCCGAAAAGGTCTTTGAACAGGAATTCGGACCGTTGATCCTGGATGACCTTGAACTGGGCTACTACCGTATTGTCTTTCACTATTTTATAAGCTCCCGGCTGATTGAGTTCATGGGTGCTCAGGCCGGTCCCGGCTGCAGGTGAATACGGCTGGATGGTATATCCCTTATACAGCAAGCCCTTTTCATGAAGCCGGCTCAGGAGGTACCATACCGATTCAATGTATTTGTTGTCGTATGTGATATACGGATCGTCAAGATTGAGCCAGTATCCCATCTGCACTGTAAGCTCATCCCAGAGGTCCTTGTATTTCATGACCTCTCTGCGGCATTCCTTATTATAATCCTCGATGGATATTTTTTTGCCGATATCTTCCTTTGTGATCCCAAGCTTTTTCTCCACACCGATCTCGATCGGGAGCCCATGCGTATCCCAGCCTGCCTTACGGCTTACATAAAACCCCTTCATTGTCTTGTACCGGCAGAAGATATCCTTGATGGTCCTGGCCATCACATGATGTATACCCGGTTTGCCATTGGCTGATGGGGGGCCTTCATAAAAAACATAGGGTGGTTTGCCTTTGGTCAGTTCAAGGCTTTTCTCAAACGTACCATGCTCTTTCCAGTAATTCTGAATGTCATCCCCTGTTTTTGTAAGGTCCAGGTTGCCGTATTCGGTGTATTTCGTTTCCATCCTTGAAAAAAAGTGTGCAAAGGTAGTTAAAATCCGGGTAATTTGAAAGAAGGATGAACATTGGGTTAAATCTTATTTTGATGTGCCGGAATCTGAAAGCAGACAAAAATATTTACGATTATAAGATTTTTGATGTACGATTGAATTGTGAGAGTAACGATTTACGATTAAAATAGTATTAACCCCAGGGCAGAGCCCTGGACCCGGGTTCCGCCCCGGAGGGGCGGGGAATTTACCGGGAGAGATTAAAAAAATAAACTCGTCAATCGTAAATCAACAAATTCAATCTGAACTCGTAAATCGTCCAATCGTAAATAATTGTTTATTTACTCAGGGAACATCAGCCTCACGCAGGCGCCGCTCCCGGGATTATTCCTTACTTCGACCTTTCCCCCATGCGCATCCATTATCATTTTGGCCAGGCAAAGATCAAGCCCGATGTTTTCATCAACATGCTGCTCTCCTGCGCTGAAAAGGGTAAACAGGTTTTTCAAAGCATGTTCATTAAAACCGGGTCCCTGGTCGGAAATTTCACAGCCTTTATATCCATTTTCAGCAACTGAGACTATGTTTATTTCTCCGCCATCAGGTGAATATTCAACAGCATTCTCAACCACCCCCAGGAAACAAGCTTTAATCAACTTTTCGTTACCGTTCACCAGCTGGTCCGTCAGCATCGGATCCGTCATGATCCTGAGGCCTTTACTGCTTATCATGGAAGAATATTCCTTAAAGGAAGCTTCCAGGGATTTTCCGATGGATTCAGGTTTTTTCGAAAGGGGTTTCTGCCTGGCGATCAGTTCAGTGAGCTGAAGGACAACTGCGAGGAATTTTTCCAGCCGCACGGAAGAATGGTAGATAAAACTTACATGTTCCTTGAGTTCGGGAGTATCTACTTCATCATGAAGGATATTTGTAAAACCGAGGATTGCATTCAGAGGTGTGCGTACTTCATGATTGATCATATGAAGGAATTCAGTTTTCGCCTTGTCGAGAGATTGCAGGTTGTAATAGGCTTTTTCAAGTTCCTCGTTGGCTGATCTCAGGGCTTCAGTGCGTTCTTCCACTTTCTTCTCCAGCCAGGAGTTGATTTCAAGGAGCTGCTGACGGCTGGACTTAAGTTCCAGGTGTGTCTTTACCCTGGCCGATAGTTCATCCGGTGAAAATGGTTTTGTAATATAATCCACTCCGCCGCTTGTAAAGGCTTTGCTGAGACTTGTCATGTCGGTCCTGGCAGTGAGAAAAATCACAGGCGTCAGGTTGTTCGCGGGCATGCTTTTAATCCTGATACAGGTCTCATAACCATCCATACCAGGCATCATGATATCGAGAAGGATCAGATCGTAGCTTTCGGCTTCGAGTAAACCGATGGCTTCCTGCCCGCTGAATGCATAATCGACCTGATAACCCTGGGGTGCAAGAAGTGCCGCTATCACCTTCAGGTTCTTGGGATTGTCGTCGATTGCCAATATGTGAAAATTCCGGATTTCCATATCTGAAAATTTGAACCGGTGAATATCGCTTCTTTCAGGAAGAATCCCGAACAATCTGAGACATTTTTTTAAACATGAGCGTGTGAATTCACTGGTATAAACCCAGGGCTACGGATTCGGAATGCACCCCAGGGGCAGAGATTCAACGGAATAAACCCCGGGCAAGCCCCTGAACCAAATGTAGCCCCTTGGACCGGGAAATCTTCAGGAGAAATTAAATGCTGAAAAAAGAACTTTGATTTTAAAAGCATTTTATTATATTTGAGTAATTTTTCTGCAGTATGACAGGAGTTTTTGAAACAGTGCTGGAAAACATCCTCCAGCGCCGGAGCGTAAGAAATTTTACCGGTGAACCGGTGGAAAGCTCCCTACTGATGACTTTGATAAAGGCTGCCATGGCAGCGCCTTCGGCCAGGAACCGTCAGCCCTGGGCCTTTATAGCTGTCACAGGGCGGAGCGTCATGGATCAGCTTGCCTGCGGGCTTCCCAAAACAAAAATGCTATACAAGGCCGGCGCCGCTATCGTGGTTTGCGGGGATTCCTCTGTTGATCTCCAGGAAGGTGCTGCTGACCTTTGGTACGTGGATGCAGCAGCCTGCTCCGAAAATATCCTGCTAACAGCCCAGGCTATGGGCCTGGGTGCAGTATGGAGTGCCTTGTACCCTTACCCTGAAAGGTCGGGGTATGTTGCAAAGATCCTTGACTTGCCTGATCACATACACCCTTTCTCCATTATTCCGCTTGGCTATCCTACCGGTGAAGACCAGCCAAAGGATAAATTCAGACCCGAACGGATTCATTGGGAGAAATGGTAATGCACTTCCCGGGGATAATCCCGGGCAACCTTTTATGAGATTTAATATCTAATAACTCAATGATGGAATGGATAGAGAAGCTGGATGGGTCGGTGATCGTGAGCGACCTGGAAGGAAAAGTGATTTACGCGAATGAAACCGCCGAACACACATTTGTCAAACAGGGAGAACCTCCCCTCAGGGGCCGCTATCTTATGGAATGCCATAACGACAACTCCAGAAAGATCATCCTGAATATTATGGAAACCAGGGCCAGGAATGTTTACACAATTGAAAAAAATGGCAGGAAAAAACTGGTCTACCAAACCCCATGGATTGTTGACGGTGAACTGAAAGGGCTGGTGGAATTATCGCTTGAGATTCCGTTTGAAATGTCACATTTTATAAGAGAAGAAAGGAAAGGAGGCTTATGAGGAAAACTATTTTATTGCTGATCCTGGCCATAATACTATCGGGAGGATGCATTCGTCGTCATAATGTTCTTAAACCAGGGCCTTATCTTGGCGTGATCCGTATCGACAGCACTGAGGATCAAATGGACCTGCCTTTCAACATGATCTATGCCGTAACCCCCGACGGACAGAAGATCATGCAGGTGACCAACGCATCAGAGGTTATAATGATCAATGAATTTGCTGTTTCGCAGGATTCGGTTTTTATGAAATTTCCAGTTTTTACTTCCGAGATCATCGCTGTCATCAGGCATGATTCCCTTATCGGAAGATATTATCCTAAAGGAAAAGAAAACGGGCAGGGGTATTCCTTTTATGCAATACCTGGAGTGACAGACCGTTTCCCATGGGCGAATCAGAAACCAGCGGCAAACCTTACAGGGCGGTGGAAGATACACGAAAATGCCGGGACTCCCGATTCTTCAGTTATGGTCGGTGAATTTGCCCAGGACAGCAACCATATCTCCGGCACAATTCTGAATGAAGGAGGGGATTACCGGTACCTGGAAGGAAAAGTCTCAGGAAATAAATTCATGATCTCTGCACTTGATGGCGCGCATACTCTGATCCTCACGGCTGATATTTCGCCTCAGGGCAAACTCGAAAATGGCCGTTTCATGGGAAGCCCCAGATGGAAAAGCATCTGGACAGCCGAGAAAAACGAAACTTTCATGCTGCCGAAGATGGATGAACTATTGAAATTAAAACAAAATGCCCGTCCTTTCAATTTTCGTTTGCAGGATATCAACGGTGACACGGTTACTCTCAGTGATCCTAAGTTCAGGGATAAGGTGGTGCTGGTGATGGCGATAGGGACCTGGTGCCCGAATTGCCTTGACGAGACCATGTTTTTTAAAGACATCTATACGTCATACAAGGATAAGGGATTTGAAATCGTTGCCCTTTGTTTTGAAGGAAAGTCCTTCGAATCGTCCAAACCGGCCATGGAAAGGTTTATTTCCCATACCGGAGCAGGATATACCTTTCTTTATGCCGGACCGCGTGGTCCTGAGAACATGCATTCAGTATTGTATAATCTCGATGGCCGGCTTGCTTATCCCAGTTCCATGTTCATTGACCGGAAAGGAGTGATTAGGAGAATTGAAACAGGATTTTACGGCCCCGGAACCGGTGTGCACTATAAAGACTATGCTGAAGGAACCACGAAGTTTATCGAAAAACTACTGAATGAGTAATTGTTTTGAAAGGAATTTTCTCTATTAATTCCTATCAATAACTGATTTCATTTGCGTACTCATTTCGGCTTCGCCGAACACCATTAATTCACACCAATCTTTTATTTCAATTGCGTGCTTCATTTCGGCTTCGCCGAACAGCATTTATCAATACGCCCACCTGATCCATACGCTGCCCCAGGTGAATCCGCCCCCGAAAGCGGCAAGTATTAAATTGTCGCCTTTCTTAAGCTTATTCTCCCATTCCCAGAGACACAGGGGTATGGTTCCGCCGGTTGTGTTCCCGTAACGTTCAATATTGATCATGACCCTCTCGGTAGAGACCCCCATCCGTCTGGCCGTGGCGTCAATGATACGGAGGTTTGCCTGGTGGGGAACAAGGTAGGCAATATCTTCTGATTTAAGGTTGTTCCTCGCCATGATCTCGGCTGAAACATCCGCCATTTTAGTCACTGCAAATTTGAAAACAGGCTGGCCTTCCTGGTAAACGAAATGTTCCCGGGCGTCGACGGTCTCATATGAAGGAGGTTTTATTGAGCCGCCTGCTTTCATATGAAGGTGAATGCGTCCCGATCCATCCGACTGAAGGATGGAATCCATAATTCCCACATCCTCCCCGCCGGGCTCAAGTAAAACCGCACCTGCAGCATCGCCGAACAAAACACAGGTTTCGCGGCTGGAGTAATCGACGATTGACGACATTTTATCGGCCCCGACAACAATAGCTTTTTTTATGGAGCCGGTTTCAATGAATTTGGATGCCGTAACCAGGGCATAAAGAAAACCTGAACAGGCAGCATTAATGTCGTAACTGAATGCGTTTTTAATTCCGGCCTTGTCACAAATAATATTTGCCGTTGCAGGGAAAACCATATCCGGGGTAACAGTAGCACAGATCAGAAGGCCGATCTCTTCGGGGCGGGTTCCGGTTTTCTCAAAAAGTGCTTTTATCGCTTCGCTTCCCATATCGGAGGTTCCAAGGCCTTCGCCTTTGAGGATATGCCTTTCCTTTATCCCCGTACGCGACATGATCCATTCATCCGAGGTGTCGACCATTGATTCAAGCTCTTTATTGGTCAGAATATATGGCGGAACCCAACCCTGAATTCCTGTGATTGCGGCTCTGATCCTCGACATGGGATGTTTATTAAATATTGTTGATTGTATATTGCTCGAGAGCATGTTTGATCCTGCCCGGAAGTTTTGCCTCATGTATTTCCTTTGAAAGAAGGATCATATTTTTAATCGCGGTACTGTTTGAGATCCCGTGACCAACGATCACATTCCCGTTGACACCAAGAACAGGAGTACCGCCATAGATCTCGTAGTTGAACCGGTCAAGATAGGAATCTTTGATCCCCCGCTTTATCAGTACCCGGTACATAGCTTCGATCTGTTTCAATACAATATTGCCGACAAAACCGTCGCATACTATAACATCCACATTATCCCTGAACAGTTCCCTGCCTTCAACATTACCGATGAAATTATAATCCTTGGATTCTTTCATAAGCAGAAAGGCCGACTGGGTTGTAAGGCTTCCCTTTTTCTCTTCCGAACCTATGCTGAGAAGGCCAACTCTAGGATTTTTTACATGAAACACATGCTCGGCAAAAAGCGATCCAAGCAGCCCAAACTGGTACATTACATCAGGTTTGGCATCAGGGTTTGTCCCGACATCGATGAGAATGGTCATCCCCCCGTTTTCCTTTGCAATATATGCAGGAGAACTCGGCCGGATGATTCCCTGGATATTCCCTATGCTGTAAATGGCTCCCACAAGCATGGCTCCGCTGCTTCCTGCACTCGCAAAAGAATTTATCTCCCTGTGCTTCAGAAGCCTGAAACCAGTCGATATACTCGAGTTCGGCTTGTTAACAAGAGCCTTCGTGGGGCTCTCGTCCATCTCAATGAGATCGGGGGCATCCACGATCTCAAATGTCGAAGGACTGACCTTTTCTTCTTTCAGGAAAGCCAGGATGATCTCCTTGTCCCCGATCAAAACGATCTTGTCGCTGGAAGGTAACTCTTTAAGAGCCATGAGTGCACCGTGCAAGGTTGCGCCCGGTGCAAAATCACCTCCCAATACATCTAACCCGATCTTCATTAGCCAGAATTTAGTTGAACGACTGATTAATTTGTCGGTGAATGACCCTGCATGTCAGGATTATTCTGCAGCTGCCTTTTCAACAGCTTGTTTTCCACGGTAATAACCGCATTCAGGACATACCCTGTGGTAAAGTACCGGCGCTCCGCAATTGGTGCAAAGGGCAAAGGTAGGGTTTTCAGCTTTATCGTGTGTGCGTCTTTTATCCCTGCGTTGATTGGAAATTTTTCGTTTCGGATGTGGCATAATGTATTGTTGTTAATGTTAATTCAGATTTTTCTTTCATTTGTACATAGTACATGGCACATTGAACATTCTTATATTTATTCTTTTTCCTTAAGTTTCCTCAGGACTTCCCAGCGCGGGTCAGGCTCATGAGTGAGATTTATTTCGCCAAGTTTTTTAATAACCTCCTGATTGCAAAGACTTTTCCCATTACTGTTATTCCCATGAACACGTGATGCCGGCAACATCAGGCACACATATTCATAAAGAAACTGGCTGATATCAAACCGGCCATCCGATTCCTTGATGATCTGGACATCTTCACTCTCTTCCTCGTTATGGTCGCTGAGTTTGACCACCAGGTGTTGCCTGCCGCTGATCCCGATCTCCAAAGGGTCACCGCAGCGGTCACATACACAATTGACCAGCCCACGGATGTCAAAATGAAAAACAAGCATGCGTTCCTCTTTTTCCATCTCGGTGAATACCTTTATTTCACAGTCTGCTATTTCATTGTAACTGTAATGTTCAAAGAACGAATGATCCAGTGTGAATTCAAAACCATGCTTTCCTGGCTTCAACCCGCTGAACTGGATCTGGTATTTTTCCATGTTTGTCGCTTGACTTGAAAAAGCCTGCAAAATTAAAAATTAATTCGGTGACTACCAAAACTGTATTAGTCATATATTTGTATTTCTATCTATTAAATCCGAAATCTATGCATTATGTTCAATAAGATTATTACCTGGATGATCCCTTTCATGCCCAAGAAGCTGGTGTGGATCTTTTCGAAGAAATACATTGCAGGCGAGACCATTGATGATGCCATTAAAGTCAGCAGGGAACTCAATTCCGGCGGCATTAAAATCACGATAGACCTCCTTGGGGAGTTCATAAGCACGCTTGAACAGGCTTCAGAGAATAAGTCAGCCTACCTTTCGATCATTGAGAGGGTCCAGAAAGAAAAAATTGACGGAAATTATTCCCTGAAACCCACGAGCTTCGGGCTACTGCTGGATAAGCAGATCTGTTATGCCCATATCCGTGAGATCGTTGCCAAAGCCGCTTCTTTTGGCAATTTCGTGCGTATCGATATGGAAGACTCACCCTGTACGGACCTTGAGATAGAACTATTCAGAAAGCTTAAACAGGAATTCCCTGGAAATGTCGGGCTTGTTGTGCAGGCCTACATGAAACGTACGCTTCAGGACCTTAAAAACCTGAAGGATATACATTCGGCTGAAAACCCTTTGAATTTCAGGCTCTGTAAGGGAATTTACATAGAACCTGAAGCAATTGCTTATAAAAAATACCCGGAGATCAATGACCATTACCTTGAAGACCTGGAGTTTATGTTTGCAAACGGTTATTATCCCGGCATTGCCACGCATGACAAGCCACTGGTCGAAGGCGCATATAAACTGATTGAAAAATATAAGCTTCCCGTTGAAAAGTATGAATTCCAGATGCTTTACGGTGTGACTCCCGATCTGCGGAAGAGCATTGTCGAAAAAGGCCATACCATGAGAGTATATGTTCCTTTCGGCAGGGAATGGTTCGGCTACTCAACCCGCCGCCTGAAAGAGAACCCAAGGATGGCGTCAACTATAATTAAAGCGATCTTTGTGAGAGGATAGAAAAGGATGTACAATATACCATGTACAATGTACAAATAGGAAAAGTAATTGGTACATTGTACATGGTAATGGGTACATTTATTTAAACGCTTTCTCGGGCATCCCGTCACCGCTGAGGCCGAGTCTTTCAAAATATGAGGGAACGGGTTTTCCCATCAGTTTATCCACATACATTTTTGCAAGGTATTGTCCGAGCATGAAGCCCTGGCCTCTAAGGCCCAGGAACAACCCTGATTCAGTGTCGATCACCATCCTGGGTTCAACGTAGTATCCTGCCCATACAGCCTGGAACCCAACCGACGAAAGCTCAGGTATCCAGTTCGTAAAGACCTCGGAAGCTATTTCAATAAAATCTTCTGAATTGACTTTGATGTTTTTATCAGCTTCCTGTGAATCAATTGCAGGCGAAGCGCAACCGATGATCTGTCCTGTCTCGGCCAGCTGCTGCCCGTACACAGCCGAAAAACCTTTATACTTTCTCCTGTCGATAAGCATGGGTAGCGGGCTGCCATCCTTGCCAAGCATCGGCAGGCGGCGGGTGATAAAGGCCTGGTGCTTTACAGGATAAAGACCGGTATCAAAGCCGAGCATTTTTGCAAACTTCCCTCCTTCAGGCCCTAGGGCATTGATAAAAATCTCAGTCTCAAACTCTATATATTCCTTCTCATGATTCAGGGCGAGGATCTTGTAATGTCCGTTCACCCGGCCGACATCCACAAGCCGGCAATCTTCTTCTATCTTCCCGCCTTTTTCAATTCCTATGCGGCGGATCAGGTCAATGACCCTTCCCGGTGTGGCCTGCCAGCAGTCTTTCGTGATCAGTGCTGCCAGGTAGTTGGTCATTGAGGGATTTATCCTTGGAGATATCTCTTTGGGAAAGTCTCCGGGTTCAACCATGAAAGCATTGGACCAGGCCATGGATGCTTCAAGGGCCCTGAGCATCTGTTCATCATGTGCAAAAGTCACATAAAGTATGGGCCGGAAATCAACGTTATGGATATTCTGCAGATCCCTGAAAATTTCAAGATTATGATTCGCAATGTCGCTGAGTTCGGGTACCGAGAAGTTAGGACGGCCGCCCGCAATGTTACGCCAGGAAGCTCCCCTTCCGTAATTCAGCAGTACCGGTTCCTTGCCGGCTTCGCTGAGGTAACGGAACAAAGCGCTGCCCCCGATACCTCCGCCGGCAATCACTGCATTGACCTTTACTTTTTTGGTTTTCTTTCCGTTAATTTCAATGATCACCTGCTCATGCACGTTCCTGGGATACAGTTCACCCATGGCCACCTGGTTCGATAAGGGACCGCGTGGTGTTGGTTCACCAACAATGCTGATCCCTGTCCCGGCCAGGCGGGTCTTCAGGCGCTTGATGCATCGTTTTCCCCTGCATGCTCCCATTCCAAGCCTGGTGGTATGCTTTACCTCATCCACAGAAATAAACTTTCTTTCACCGATCACTTCCATGATCTCGTCAAGGGTCACATCGTCGCAATGACACACATAAGTCTGTTCTTCCGATCGATTCTGATATGGCTTGAATTCAACCGGCTCAGGATAACCTGTCTTAACTATAAAACCTCTTACCGCGGTGAGATCCTGCCCATGAATGTCAATAGCCCTGACCCTGGCAATATTCGTTTTATTATGCTTGCGGAAAATCTTTTCCACTATCCCTTCACCCAGTTTTTTACCACTGTTGTCAACCAGGAAACATTCCGATTTCTCTTCCACTGCATATTCAATCGGCAGGAACAACCAGTCCTTTTTGAAATTATAACCGAAGATGGCTAGTCCGGGGCATTGGTAAACACAGTCCATGCAGCCGGTGCACTTACCGAAATCTATTTCAGGCACATTACTGGTGGATGACTTGGTGATAGCGCCGTTCGGGCATGAAAATGCGCAGGGATTGCAGGCAAAACCATACAGGCAGTCTATCAGCACAAATCCCTTTTCATTCATCCGTTCAGGTGAAGGCAGATACGGATCCTGAATGATTCGAACCGGATGCTGCTGGGAGTCTATATATTCTTTGGAAAGGGAAAGAAACGCATCATAATCGTAGCGTTCACCCATCTCCTGCAATATTTCATATGCAACCTGTTTCCCCCTGAGTACAGCACTGGTCCCCTCTCCTATGCGGATGGCATCGCCTGCGCCGAAACACTTCCTTCCAAAGACTTCATTTCCCTTGATGAGAAGCTGGTCGTCGCATACAAGCCCGGTACAGATATTGATGGCGTCGATTCCGTCAATTATTTTTTCCGTCCCCGGTATAGCTTTGAAATTTTTACATTCTGCTACCACAGCACCGACGATACCGTCATGGGTGTTGTTCGGAAGAGCTTTGAGCAGGATATGGGAAGTAAGAACAGGAATACCCAGCCTTCTTACCCTGTTGGCCTGTACAGGGAATCCTCCTTCGTTAGGCAGCGCTTCGATGATCGCTTTTACCCTGGCCCCCGCCTGCATCAGCTGGTAGGAAGTAAGATAACCTATGTTACCTGCACCTACCGTGAGTACGTTTTTACCCAGCAGGGTGAGTTCATTGTTCATCATCTTTTGAACAACAGCAGCGGTAAAGACTCCGGGAAGGTCATCATTTTCGAAAGTCGGCATAAATGGGACAGCCCCGGTAGCAACGATAAGAAATTCGCTGTCAACAAAATAGATTTCATCAGTCAGAATGTTCTTTACTGCAAGCCTCCCTCCTTCCAGAATATCCCAAACAGTCGAGTTAAGGAATATTCCTTCATGGTTTTCACCTGCAAGCGTACTGGCAATGTCGAAACCGCGCATTCCTCCGAATTTCTGCTCTTTTTCAAAGAAAAAGAACTGGTGGGTCTGCATCAGGAACTGCCCCCCGATCTTGTCATTGTTATCTATTACAATACAGTCGACCTTATGCCTGCTCAATTCTTCACGGGCCGCAAGACCTGCCGGACCTGACCCGATGATGGCCACAGTCGATTTATATACTTTCAGAGGTTCGTCCTTCTTAAGTTGAGCAGGGTCAGGCTCGTAATTGTGGGGTATCTCCTTCACCTCCCTGATGCCATCCACCTTTGTAATACAGATTCTTTTGATCTGGCCGTCGACCAGCATCTCGCAGGCACCGCATTTTCCGATGCCGCATTCAAGGCTTCGTTCCCTGTTTTTCAGGCTGTGGCTGTGTACCGGGAAACCTGCCTGGTGAAGGGCAGCAGCAACTGTAAATCCTTTTTCGCCTGTAAGTTCCCTGCCTTCGAAGGTAAAAGTGGTTGTATCCAGTTCTGGAATGTCAAGGATGGGGTGTTTCGTGATTTTATACATAATCCGGTATCCAAGTTAAAACGAGGGTACAAAATTACATTTTTTTACTTATAGCAAAACTATTGTGAACCTTTTCACAGATGGAAATCAAGCCCGAATGAAAGCAGGTTTTCCATCCTTAGCTGTTTACTTACGTCTTCATCGTAAAACAACCTGGTCTGCAGGCTTGTCTTAAGGAAACGGTTTATCTTGTATGTAAAAAGATTTTTCATTGTCATATCAACAGTCGAGTTATCGGCTTTGAACAGCAATAAATCGCAATTCCATTGCAATTTTTTTCCGATCGTACGGTCGATGAGAAGATGCATGCTCAGCCCGTATTCAATGAGCTTTCTCCGGCCCTTTTTAACTCCGTAAAAAGAATCGAGGCCTGTTTTTTCAAAAATACCCCGATCAAGCAGCCAGGTCAGTTTAACCGAGCTTACACCGGCATCCAGCGTCCCTGTTTTCCCAAGGTCGAATCCCAGACCGCCGGAGAAATTGCCGATCAGGGGTGTGAGAAAAGAGGAAGTAATTGTTCTTCCTAAAGAACCTCCTGTTCCGGCTGTAGCATCCCAGGCATTAAATATCCTCGTTGTAAGGATGGACGAAGCCATAATCCTTACACCATGGCCAACATTACAGGTAATCCTGGTAGTGAGGATGTTTTCGTCGGTCTGGAATTTACTGATACTGTCAAAATAATATAAAAGCCCGAGGTTTTGTACAAGATCGTTTGTAATCTGGAATTTCTTTGAGAGAATGGTTATCCTGTATTTAATATTCTGGAGTAAGGAAAGCTGTCCCGACGACTTATCATGTGAACCATTAATATTGTAATATGCTGTGGCTGATATGCTGTAGTCGAATTGATTGCTGAATTTGAACCGCCCGGTCAGCACAGGCAGTTTTGGCCTGAAGACCAGGAAATGTGCCGAATTGTCCCAGTCCAGGTCCTGGGCTGCAAGAGGCTCCTGAGCAAAACATGCTGCAAGCAGACAGCTCAGGAATAACTTTTTCCCACTTGCCATTGAATGCCGGTTTTATTCTGAATGTTGTTACTTTCATTTTTTCAGGGTTTCGGTCCTGATCATTATTCCGGAAGTATTCCAGAAATCAAGGATGTCCATATCGACAAACAGCACATTCACTTTCCCTGACCGGGCAGGTTGCGATTTAAGTGCGGAAGTTGCAATGAGAAAACTTGATTCGTTTAATCTGCCCATGAATCTTGCCCAGAAAATAACGCAGGTGAAAGCGTATTTTGAAGGATCAAGATCAACTTTCTCACCCAAGGGCAAAAGGTTTCTTCTCAGTTTATCAAATGTTGTGAGGGAGTCGATCCTGTATACCTGGTTGATTGTCAGTTTCCCTGCAAAATCCGTCTCCACCCCGGAACAGAATGTTGAATCCTGGGTTATGATGCGGTACCCCGCGGAATTATAAAACTGGGACCTCCCTGGCAGGTTTTTATTTTTACACCAATCGACCAGGGCCGCCGAATCCCTGAATACACAAGAGTATGCCGGGTATCCAGGTGAAAGTTCAGCCAGGGCATTCTTCACCGATTCAAGGGTTTCTACCTGAGGATCTTTTATGCCATACTTTTTCAGCAGGCTTGTTTTGCAGGCAAACAATACTAAGATGATAACAGCCGGTATGATGTAACGCATTCTCTTCATAAGTTTTTATATTTTGGCTAATTGAAAAAGGCACTCCGTAATCTGAAAGTGAATCCGGGGAAAGCCCTCTTTCCCCGGATTCACTGATCCTGAAATTTCAGGAAAGATATTATCCTGAATAAACGGGGTTATATCGGGAAAGTAACCATATAAGTTCGGGCTGATGCATCAAAAACAACTGTATAGGACCCTTCCTTAACAGTTAGCTGGCCTATGGTTCCAAGCTTCCTGGATACCGGCTCCGAGAAGGAATACGGATCCTCGAATGTGAGGGTTCCGCTCTTGAAATAAGGAAGTGCAAACCCGTTTTCATATTGTAACAGATCCTCCTCCGAGACAATCAGCTCAAGCTGACCCAGATTGTTCATCCTTGCCAGTGCAGGACATTGTCCCGAACCTGATCCGGAAGCTTTATCAGTCCCCACCTCTATGGCAAAACAGATTCCGAATCCTGTCAAACACTGTGTTTTCGGTCGGTGAAATGTAATAATCAGCTTGACCCAGATCGAACAGGATGGCGAGGATCCCGGGTTCACATTCACAGGATAATATTTTGCAGCATGCAGTGCACCTGTTGCGGTGAGCATACTCAATAAACAAATTGCAATAATTTTTTTCATGGCTTTCAGGTTTTATTTTTCCAACTCCATAAGCGGGGAGCAGTTCCGCCGGCCAAGGATTAAGCGGGAAGGCCGTTATCCCGTATTAAAAACCAAAATCTGAACATTCAAACCGTCCCTTTCGTCAACTTGTATCCACGATTCCCCCTTTCTTTTTACTATTAATCCGGATTGAACCTGAAAGTGATAGGTTATCTGAAAAAAAATATTTAAAGCAATAGGAATCATTATTTTAGGAGAAACACTTGGAAATTATCTGAAAAATTTTTAGTATCTTTGCAGCCGGTTTTGAATCAGGATAAAAAAATCAACGAAAAAATGGAAAAAACAAAAGTACTTTTTGTTACACAGGAAATCACGCCTTACCTCAAAGACAGCCATATGGGAATGATCGGGCGTTATCTTCCTCAAGGTATCCAGGAGAAAGGAAAGGAGATCCGTACATTCATGCCCCGTTATGGAAACATAAATGAAAGGCGAAACCAGCTGCACGAAGTCATACGCTTATCAGGAATGAATCTTATTATCGATGAAACAGACCATCCCCTTATAATCAAAGTAGCCTCAATTCAGCAGGCAAGGATGCAGATTTACTTTATCGATAATGAAGATTATTTTCAGAGGAAGCATACCTTTTACGATAAAAACAATAAATTCTTCTCTGATAATGACGAACGGGCGATCTTTTATTCCAGGGGTGTAATAGAAACGGTTAAAAAACTTGGCTGGGGGCCCGATATCATTCACTGCCACGGCTGGATGACAAGCCTTGTGCCTCTTTATATTAAAAAAGCATATTACGAAAATCCTCTTTTTACAGATACAAAAATCATCATCTCGCTTTATGACGATGATTTCACGGAGGTCATGAACAAGAATTTCGCAGAAAAAGTTAAGCTTGACGGAATAAATGCCAAGGACCTTAAACACTATAAGACGGTAAACTTCGTTAATCTTATGAAATCAGCGATAGATTTCGCAGATGGCGTTATCATAGGATCACCTTCTGTTAACCCGGAAATAATGGATTACCTGAAAATAATTGATAAACCTTTCCTGAAATTTCAACCCATGGACAGGTATGTTGAAGCGTTTTCTGATTTCTATGACGAGATCCTTGTCGCTGAGCCGGTTTCAGTTGATTAACCTCAAGATCAGATAAAACCTTGAAATCAAAACTCAGCTTTGTTCTGCCTTCACTTGTTATTCTTTTTTTAACCGTTCTGGTTATTTATTCCTGCAAGAAAGACCCTTACCAGGTCGGTCTGGACCTTTTACCTCCCAGCGACACACTGAAGATAAAATCAACAGATACCTGCACGGTCACTGCTTATACCGAGCGTGTTGATTCCATTGCAACCAGCAATTGCTCGGCACTCATGCTGGGCAGTCTTGCCGACCCGGTTTTCGGCAAGACTACAGTAAGCCTATACACCCAGTTTCAGCCATCTTCAGTAGCGGTGGATTTCGGCACGGCACCTGTTGCTGATTCCCTGATCCTGATGCTGTTTTATTCAGGTTACTATGGAGATACAACAACCTGGCAAAAGATCAGGGTTTATGAAGTTGAACAGGACATGCACCTCGACTCGGGTTATTTTTCCAACAGGCAGATGCAGGTCTATCCAACCCTCCTTGCCGAAATGTCATTCCAACCAAGGCCTAAGGATAGTGTGAAAGTCAATGGGACTATGTATGCCGCTCATCTCAGGATCAATCTTAACAAACTGACCAATTATTTTTCAAATAAGTTATTATATGGCCCGCCTTCGGTTTATTCCACCGCTGCCATGTTCAGCACATTTATGAAAGGTCTTTATATTGAGTCCGAAGCCTTGAACTCAGGAGGCGCTTTCGTGAATTTCGACCTTTCGACCGGAGCTTCCAAAATGGAACTTTTCTTTCACAATCAGGTAACCGACTCGCTTAACTATTCTTACCTTTTGAATTCAAGCTGTGCCAGGTTCCTGCATATAGATCATAACCGGTATTTCGATGCGGAACAGGGCCTTAAACAACAGATGCTAAACAGGGATACCCTGCTTGGCAAAAATATGCTTTACCTCCAGGGGCTTGGTGGCACACGGATCAGGTTCCGGATGCCTTACATGATGAACTTTGCTAAAAACCGGAAGATTGCCATCAACGATGCCCTTCTGATGTTCAACAATGCATCTTCCGACACCACGATTAAGCCGCCTCCCCAGCTCATCTGCATACGGGACAGTTCCGGTCTAATAGGTTCGGTGATTGATGAGGGTGAAGGCAGCGCTTATTTCGGCGGCATCTACAATAAAACAACCGCTTCATACTATTTCAGGCTTACCCGCCATATTCAGAAACTGATTACAGGTTATTACTCCATTAACCGGGATCTTTGTATAATGGTTAATGACCCATTAACTAATGTCATCTATCCTAACCGTATTACAATCAATGGATACAAGCCTCTTATACCGGGTGCAAATCCATCTAGGTTCAGGTTACTCATTACTTACACGCTTCTTAATTAAACTCGTTTCTTTTTTCATATCTTTGAGCATTAAACCGTTTTATTATGTGCGGGATTGTTGCATATATCGGCCCGAAACAAGCTTACCCCATTCTTATGAAAGGTTTGCACCGGCTTGAATACAGGGGCTACGACAGCGCAGGTTTGTGCCTGCTTAACGTCGAACTGAAAGTCTGGAAATGCAAGGGCAAGGTTTCAGAACTTGAACAATACGTCGAAGGCCAGGATCTCGAGGGTACAATAGGGATGGCTCATACACGTTGGGCCACTCATGGTGAACCCAACCAGATCAACGCCCATCCCCATTACTCACAGAGCAAACGCCTGTCGATCATCCACAACGGGATTATCGAGAATTATCTGGTACTCCGAAAGGAATTGCAACAAAGAGGTTTTGAATTTGCAAGCGATACCGACACCGAGGTCCTGGTTCATCTCATAGAAGATATTCAGCAAAATGAGAAGGTTTCTATTGAAGAAGCTGTGCGCGTAGCCCTGACACAGGTAATCGGCGCTTACGCAATAGTTGTTCTTTCGCAGGATTATCCCGACAAGATCATTGCCGCCCGCAAGGGCAGCCCGATGGTTATCGGAATCGGGAAAGATGAGTTTTTCGTAGCTTCCGACGCTACCCCCATCATCGAATATACCGATAATGTGGTATTTATGGACGACGAGGAAATCGCCATCATCGAAAGGAACCAGGAACTGAAAATGAAGAACATCCGTAACCAGGAAAGGACACCCTATATCCAGAAAATGGAGATGAGCCTTTCGGCCATCGAGAAAGGCGGATTCCCTCATTTCATGCTTAAGGAGATCTTTGAACAGTCGCATTCAATACAGGATTCCATGCGGGGACGCCTTCACCTTGACCAGGATACGGTAACCCTCGGGGGCATCAGCGATTTCCTGCCCAAGATACTGAATGCCGATCGTATCATTATAACTGCCTGCGGTACATCCTGGCATGCAGGACTGGTTGGTGAGTATATCATCGAAGACCTCGCACATATTCCTGTTGAAGTTGAATATTCTTCTGAATTCCGTTACCGGAACCCGGTCATCCGAGAAAAAGATATTATTATAGCGATTTCACAATCAGGAGAGACCGCCGATACTCTTGCCGCTATAGAGCTGGCAAAATCCAAGGGAGCAACTGTGCTTGGGATCTGCAATGTCGTCGGGTCTTCCATTGCCCGCGCAACCCATGCAGGGGTTTATACCCACGCCGGGCCTGAGATCGGGGTTGCTTCCACCAAAGCTTTCACCGCACAGGTTGTTGTGCTTACTTTGATCGGTCTTCTGCTGGCCGAAAAGAAGGGTACCGTTCCTAAGTCCGAACTCCACAAGCTCAGGTTTGAACTCGGCATGATCCCCGAGAAAGTTGAAAGGATCCTCCAAAGGGCCGACCTGATAAAAAAAATTGCAACTATTTACAAAGACAGGACGAACGCACTCTATCTTGGCCGCGGTTATAATTTCCCGGTTGCACTTGAAGGAGCGTTAAAACTGAAGGAGATCTCATACATCCATGCTGAAGGCTATCCTGCTGCCGAGATGAAACACGGTCCCATTGCGCTGATCGATAAGAATATGCCGGTGGTGTTCATCGCTACGAAACGAGGGATCTACGAGAAAGTAATTACGAATATAGAGGAAGTCAGGGCCCGCAAAGGCAACATCATCGCCATCATCACCGAAGGTGACGAAAGCGTGAGAAGGCTGGCTGATCACTTTATAGAGATTCCCGACACCGCGGAAATGCTGGTTCCCCTGCTTGCGACTATCCCGCTCCAGCTTTTATCCTATTATGTTGCCGTAATGCGTGGCTGCAATGTGGATCAACCGAGGAATTTAGCGAAGTCTGTGACGGTGGAGTAGAATTCGTCTAACTGTAATATGCGAAGAATATCACACAAGCCGTCTCAGGTGATGCGTAGTGAACAGTAGCAGCGATATGAGGATGCAAGCGTTTCGCTTCTTTTTTACAACCTCGATGCAACCGCATTCCAGTCAACAAGCTTCCAGAAATCAGCTATATAATCAGGTCGGGCGTTACGCTTGTCAATATAATAGGCGTGTTCCCATACATCACAGGTGAGAATTGGTGTTGCCCCTCCCTTGAGTGGGTTACCTGCATTGCTTTCCTGAACGATTTCCAATGCGCCGTTTTCTTTTTTAACCAGCCATGCCCAGCCTGAACCGAAAAGTGTCGCTGCGGCATTTGAGAATTTTTCCCTGAAATCGCTGAAAGAACCGAAATTCTTTACTATGGCTTCTGACAGTGCTCCGTTTGGCTCCCCGCCTCCCTGAGGTTTCAGGCAGTTCCAGTAAAAAGTATGGTTCCAGACCTGGGCACCGTTGTTGAAAATTCCGCCCGACGCCTTGCGGATAATGTCTTCAAGGGAAGCATTCTCAAATTCAGTCCCGGGGATCATCTTGTTCAGGTTGTTCACATAAGCCTGATGATGCTTACCATAATGGTACTCAATGGTGGCTTTTGAAATATAAGGTTCCAATGCATCCCATGCATACGGAAGTTTTGGCAATTCATGTGTCATAACAGATGGTTTTAAATTATATTTTGCAAAGATACGAAGCCCGGGGTTAAAAATAAAATTATTTAGAATGATTCTTATTCAACGTTGCGGCGCTTACGACTATTTACCCGCCTGCCGTTTAACTACCTCAAGAGCCTTTATAAATGCAGGGTCAATGGTGTTAAGTATAGGGTAAAAACCTTCATTGTCAAGAATATTCCTCCCGATATAGGCTTTTATAAGCGTCCTGGCCTTGTGGTCACTCTCCGGAAGGTTCTGACCTTCATGTTTCAGTCCTTTTTTCAAGGCATAAGCAAGGAAATCGTCATACATGGCCCCGGTGATCTGGAATTTTGCCTCAAAGTCATCCACATTCTTTAACTGGTTAAGCCTGGACCTGTATTTATCGGTGTAATCAAAAGCCCATTGGAAGATAAGCCCTTTGTTCACGGCAAGGTTATAAAACTTCAGGGTGGAATCTTTTTCTATGGGAATAAATATGTCGGGCATTATGCCACCTCCCCCGTAAACGACCTTGCCCGAAAGGGTTTTGAACTTCAGGGAATCGGGGAATTTGATGCTGTCGGGATGTTCAAGTTCCCCGCTCATATAACGGTGGTAATAATCGCTGTTATATTTATCCAGGCCTTCTTTATACGGTTTCTGGATGCAACGCCCGCTGGGCGTGTAGTATCGGGCAACCGTAAGCCTCACGGCGCTGCCGTCTTTCATATTAAGCTGTTCCTGAACAAGACCCTTGCCGAAAGAACGCCTTCCAAGGACAATCCCCCTGTCATTATCCTGGATGGCGCCGGTAACGATCTCGGAAGCGGAAGCCGAAAATTCATCGATCATGATCAGCAGGGTTCCCTTTTCGAACAAGCCCTGTCCGTCTGAATAATATTCTTCCTTTGCATGGTTGGCCCCCTTGGTATAGACAATAAGCCGGCCTTTAGGGAGGAACTCATCCGCCAGGTCAACAGCAGCAGTGAGATACCCTCCTCCGTTACCGCGAAGGTCGAGGATAAGCCTGGTCATTCCGTCCTTTTTGAGTTGTTCAAGGGCCTCATGAACCTCATCATGGGTGGTTGCCGAGAAATTATTAAGCTTGATATAACCGGTTCCGTGTTCTGCCATATAAGCAATGTCCATACTGTAAGTGGGAATGACATCCCTGGTAATTGTATAATCGATAAGGCCTTTCACTCCCCTCCTGAAAATACTTATATTAACCTGAGTCCCCTTGGGCCCTTTAAGCTTCCTCATCACATCGTTGGTGCTTATCTTGATGCCGGCCACATTCTTCCCTTCGATCTTTACGATACGGTCGCCGGCCTTGATCCCCAGTTTCTCCGACGGACCATTGGCGACAGGCAGGATGACCGTTATGGTATCATTCTCCATCCTGAACTGCACCCCTATCCCTTCAAAACTGCCCAGCAGGGGATCCGTAGCGTCATGAAATTCGGCTGGAGTTATATAGGTTGAATGGGGATCAAGGCTTTCAAGCAAACCAGTGATCGCCTTCTCTTCCAGTTTTTGTTTTCCTATTGTGTCCACATAATTCTTCTGAACATACTGCAAAACCTGCTCAAGTTTGCCCGGTCCCTGTACCTTAAAAATGCTGAGACCCGAAGAATGGCTGTAGAGCCATATCCCCAGGAACATCCCGGCAATCATCACCAATGCGAACCAGAGAGGCATGTAAGGATTGATCTTCTTCTTTTCCATGATAAAAAATATTGGTCAAAGATACCTAATTCCTAATTTTGCAGGATCAATGACAAAGACATGAGTAATAGAATACGGATATTCCTGATGATTATTGCAATGTTATCTGTAACCGGATATCCCGCCCGTTCATCACCGATACCAAAAACTTTCAAGAATCCTTTCAGGAACAGCCATCTGCTTGAGGTTGACACGGTGATGATACATTACCGTATCTGGATGTCGGCAACGCAGCCGGCAAAAGGCAAGGTGCTCTTTATCCACGGGTTCACGGGTTCGACCTACTCCTTCAGGAAAAATTATGACAGTCTGGTGAGCGCCGGGTATGATATCCTGGCAGTGGATCTCCCGGCTTTTGGTTTCAGCGACAGGGGAACCTCGATCAACCATTCGCAAAGCCACCGGGCCGAGCTGATATGGAAACTTATCGACTTCGTATACCATGGTGATACAGGCCAATGGAATATCTTGGGGCATTCCATCGGCGGGGCTGTTGCTGAAGCTGTTGCCCTGATGAGACCCGGCCGCATCCGCAGCCTTACCTTCATCGATGCCATGTTCTTTGATAAAAACAACGGCGTCATGAACGTTAATTTATCTCAGTCAAGGAACAGGCAATTAAAAAAGTTTTATGTGGATTACGTTGGTCGGTATCTACTGACTTATAACCATATGGCAGGATTCCTTGAAAGCGCCTACGGGAAGAAGCCCGATTCATCTGATGTAACAGGATACATGATGCCTCTGAGGATGCCTGAGACTGCGGAAGCCTTCTTAAGCACATTCACAAACTGCAAAGAAGTGGTTCAGCTGAATTCAGGCAACCTCAAAAACATACCTGTGCTGGTGGTCTGGGGCAGTAAAGACAGCTGGCTGCCACCGGGTTCTGTGAAAGTAATCAAATCGTTTGTCCCTCAGGCTGAAATCCATACTATTGAAGGAGCAGGGCATATGCCCATGGAAACACATCCTGTTGAGTTTAACAGGATTTTACAGGAATTTCTCGACAGTAAGAACAGGTAGCGATGTAGCGAGCTGGCGAAATTGAAGAAAGCGAGCATTTTGCAAGAGCGGCATCAGGTGCCAGGAGCATTCAAAGGGATTGGATCACTAATATCTTTAGCGCGACGCAGACACCGTAGCCGCAATGCAAAGATGCGAGCGATTGCGCCATTATAATTTACGAGCGTCAGTCTTCCCGTACCACCGGGCAGTCAAAGGCAACACCCACCCTCTCGCCTTCTTTTTTCAGGTCATCAACGATGGGCTTGATCAGCGGCACGCCGTGTTTCTCGTTGTATTTTGCAAATTCGAATTCCTTTTCCCCGGCTATCAGGATCTCATCCCGGCCCGTGGCAATTGGGGAATTCTTAAGCAGATCGATCATGCCATCCATGGAATCTTTAAAGTCAACCAGCGGGCGGAAAGATTCGATGTTTATAGCCATGAAGAAATGGGAAACCCCGGTTGGTTCCGGGCGGCCAGGTCCCCCTACATTGGTGAGGAAATTACCTCCCGACAGGATGGAGCATAAGACTTCAACCAGCAGTGAAAGACCGAATCCTTTATAACCCGCAGTCACTTCCATCCCTCCAAGAGGCAGAAGAGCCCCGTGGCCTCCCGGTTTGATTTTCGAAGGCTCATTTGTAACCTGTCCGTCTTCATCTATTCCCCAGCCAATGGGGATATGCTCATGCTTTTTCTCATAGATCTGTATCTTGCCATACGAAACAGCCGAGGTGGCCATATCGAGCAGATAGGGATACCGTTTACCCGAAGGTGCTGCCAGCGCTATGGGATTAGTTCCCAGGACGGCTGTTTTTCCAAACGTTGGGGCAACCAAAGGCTGTGAATTGGTGAGGCTAAGCCCAATCATACCTTCTCTCAGCGCCAGCAGTGCATAATACCCTGCAATACCATAGTGATTGCTGTTCTTCACCGTAATCGCGCTTATCCCTGATGTTTTTGCCTTATGTATGGCCATGCGCATTGCTTTGTGTGACACTACCTGCCCGAGGCCGTTCCCCCCGTCGATCAGTGCAGTCGAAGCCGATTCACTGATTATTTTATATGGTGTATGGGGATCCATCCATCCTTTGCTGATCCTGCTTCCGTAATATGAACCGAGTCGCTGCATACCATGCGATTCAACACCCCTGATATCGGCGCAGATCAGCACCCTGCCGACGATTTTTGCATCTTCCTGCGACACACCAAGCCTGGTCATGTAACGGATCACGAAATCCATGAGGTCATTCCTCTGAAATCTGAAAATTGGCTCCATAACTAAAAGATTTAAGACTTACTGATTTACGATTTCAGATTTAATTTTACTATTGAAGATTTCCGGCTTTAATGTGTTAATCGTAATTCGCCAATCTCACAATTCAATCGTAACTCCAAAATCGTCCAATCGTAAATTGTCTGATTAAACTACTTTTCTATTTAACATAATTTTCGACCACCCATTTTGCAAAAGGGAAACTGCTTGTAAATGCAGGTGACACGGCGTTGAGCACATGAATGGTCTGACCGTCGCCTTCCACCACGAAATCCATCACCAGTTCCATCGTTTTCATGTTCATCAGCTGCGCACGGATGCCGGGTTTGCTCCATTCGGTAAATCCCGATTTATCGATCCGGTGCACCAGTTTCGTGGCCATGTTCACGAAATGTGATTTGCTGTACTTGGCCATCTCCTCAAATGCAAGGCTCCTGAACCCGAAAGCATTGCTCAGGAAAAGCCTGGCCTCCCAACTAAGGATATTGAGGAGTTCACCGCCCCTGAAATTATCCATTCCCTTGTAATTCTCCCTCCAGAAAGCAGGGATGGAAGTCGGGCCGATCTTGATCACCCCATCCACCGTAACTGTATAATGAACACCCAGGAAGGGGTTTTTCAAGTTAGGGACCGGGTAAATATTTGTCTTTATGGGCTTGTCCTTTTTGGTATATTTAAGATAGATCCCTTTAAAAGGAATAATGGTGTAATTCTGAGAAAACCCGAAATCCTTAGCAATCTTATCGGCATACAGCCCGGCCGCATTGATGATCTTGTTTGCAGAAATCAGCAAACCTCCAGTTGTTTCAACAGTGTTGGCATCGATTTTTCGCTTGTACCCCTCGGAGAAATGAAATTTTATCCCGGCAGCCTGTAACTCCTTTCTCAGGAAAATGTTCACTTCCACGGGATCAACGGTTGCTGTTTCCGGAGAAAAAAGCGCCACCTGGGTGGTTTTTGCATTGGGATCTATCTCTTTCATCTCCTGTTCGGTTATCACACTCACGTTAACCCCGTTTTTTTTGCCTCTTTTTTCGAGTTCATAAATGCCGTCTATCTCCGACTCATTCGTGGCAACTACCACTTTCCGGCATTCATTGATCCTGAGACCATTCTTTTTAACATATTCCTTCATCTGCTGATTGCCGTCGCGGGTAAATCTGGCTTTCAGCGAATCGGCCGAATAGTAAAACCCTGCATGAAGCACACCGCTGTTCCTCCCGCTGCTGTGATAGGCCACATCAGCTTCCTTTTCAATCATTATTATTTCTGCACCCGGGAAACGGGATTTCAGTTCCCTTGCAATGGCAAGCCCGATAATACCGGCACCTATTATTAGATAATCTGCTTTCTCAGTCATTCTCACTTTCGTGTTACTTTGTCAACGAAATATTCAGTATCTCCCCTCCACATCAGCTTGCCGTTTTTTTGTTTATAATGAACAGTGACGGCATTGCCTGTAAGTTTCATAAGCGAGTCTGCAACATCCTTGTCATTGACGGAAAAAAAGAACTTCTCCGAAGCCAGTGGCACATTCTGGCTGCTCGTCACACTGCTTAAGATCATCTCTCCTTCCCAGGTTTTGAAAATTTGTCCCCGGTAGGAGAATTTCTGTAAAATTCCTGTTCTTTCACCTTCGCTGTAAGTGAAATAATACTTCCCGTAAATAAATCCTGCAAACACCAGCAGCAGTATGATGATGGCCCAGGTATAAAATTTTCTGATCTTTGTTTTCATAGCTAATGGATTGGTAATACAAACATAAAAATTTGTTTTGATTTTTTATCTTCGCCGTAAAAATAAAACCTTCCCCTTACGATGGTAAATCTTCTTCTGACCGGCGGGTCAGGTTTTCTTGGCAAGTTCCTTATCCAGGAACTGCTCTCTGCCGACTCCCCTCTTCAACTGAACACATTGCGTGTCTTCGATACCGCACCTTACAAAGGCCCCGCCGATCCAAGGATTGCTTATATACAGGGGGATGTTCTCGACAGGGAAGCGCTGAATAAAGCCTGCATGGGCATTGATGTCGTGCTGCATTCGGCAGCAATTGTCGACTGGGGCACCCATCCTCCCGAAGAGGTTTATGAAGTTAATGCCAATGGAACGGCTAATGTTATTAACGCCTGTACGGCGGATGGCGTTAAGGCGCTTGTCTTCACGAGCTCCCTCGACGCTGTGTTCGGCGGCAAACCGCTGGTCAACATAGATGAAAGCCTTCCATATCCTGCAAAGTATCCTAATATGTATTGCCGGAGCAAAGCCGAAGCTGAGAAACTGGTGGCCGCTGCCAACAGCAAGGCGTTAAAAACTGTCACGCTCAGGCCTGCTGACATATGGGGAGAGGGAGATCCTTTCCATATCGGGTCCCTGCTTAATATGGCGAAAGGGGGCTTCTACGTAAGGCTTGGTAACGGAAAGTCGAAGTCACAGCATATTTATGCAGGGAACATGGCTGTTGCACTGATCCAGGCTGCAAAAGCCCTGCTTGAAGGGAACGAAAGTGTACCCGGACAGGTGTATTTCATCACCGATTCGGAAGGCACCAATTTCTTTCATTTTTATGATTCAATCGTAGCTGCAGCCGGGTACAGGATCCGGCCCAATAATTTCTGGATCCCCCGAAGGGTGGCACTCACCATCGGAGCGCTTTCGGAGTTCTCGGCAATGCTCATCCGCCCTTTAAAAAAAGTAAACGTGACTTTCAGCAGATTCGCTGTAACCTATACCTGCAATGATTTTACATTCTCTGCAGATAAAGCCAGGAAAGACTTCTCATTTAAACCTAAATACAGCCGGGAGGAAGCCTTCAGAAGAACAGTGGATTACTATAAATAATGTACAATGTACAGTTTAAAATGTTATGACCCTGTCGTCGGTATGGAGGTACTGGGTAAGGACATCGCCCATGTATTTCACCTCGATACCCAGGGACCTGATCACGGATGTAACTCCGTAAGCTTCGGTACAGCCCCGGCAAGCTTCAACACTGATTCCGCATTGTCTCACAAAATCCAGTTCGGTCTGAACTTCCCCATCATTGGCAAGAAGCTTGGCCGAAGGCCCCCATATGACTACGTTGATCTCATCCCACCACCCCATGCTTTTAGCATCCATAAGATAGACGAAGATCATTCTCATGGCAACATCCTTTTCTCCGGTCGACCAAACGACGTTTAATCTTTTCATAATACCGTTACGGGTATCTCCGGGACAAATATATTAAAAATTGCCCTGGCATCATGGTAACGGGAACCACTAATTATTTTGAGGCACTGTCAGGCCGGCATTTAATTCATGCTCGGTGTATTCTTTCCGCTTGGCCAGCTCGGCAGCTTCCACCTGCTCCTCGGGGTTCAGGGCTTTCATGGTCATAAATTTTTTCATCCTGATGTTCAGCAGGGAGTCTTCCTTCATTGTAGCCTGATATTCGGAGTTCACAACCCTGTAATAGTCCTCCCAGCATTTTCTCAGTTTGTCAGATGGGGTGACCATTGAAAAATACTGTGCCAGCAACCTTCTGGGACCAACTTCCTTGTTCAGGACTATATAACTGGTAACGTACCGGGCATATTCGTTCTGCTCCTTCAATCCTGCTGCTCTGTCTCGAAAACCATAATTTATGATGGTAGTCATGATGACCAATGCTACTGATCCGACCAACCATTTCACAACATCAAGGATCAGCTTTAACTTCTGAAGTTCCGTGGGGACTGTCCCGGAAGCCTGACTTAAATTTTTTACAGGTTTATCTTCCATAACACTTGATTTAATTCGTTATATCGTTTTTTGAATCACTCATCACTCATGGCTCATGGCTCATGGCTACCCTACAAATATAAGAAGGAATCAATCGGTTGTCAAGTCCTATAACCCTGCCACAAGTTGTTTCAGCTGGGTTTCGGTGACTTTCAGGTTAAATTCAAAGTCATACAGTCGCGCCAGGGAGTTAGCATAGCTTTCCTGGGCCTGGCGAACTTCAAGTGCGGTGGTTTGTCCTAGCCTCAGTCGTTCCAGTGAAATTTTAAGGTTCTCTTTTGCAAGGGTGAGGTTGTCACGTTCGATGGCCAGTAGGGACTTCTGGTCTTCAAATTCAGTTAAAGCCGTTTTCAACTGTGTGTATATTGCGAGCTTTACATCGTCGAGAAGGTATTGTGACGACTGGAGCTGTATCTTGGCCGCCTTTACCTGCCTCAGGGCATTCCCTGCCTGGTAGACGGGTATGACCAGGCTGCCTCCCACAAGCGGTCCGTAAGTGCGGTTGGTAAGCACTGTGGATGCATTATTATCGTTCTGCTGAAAATTATAGGACGTGATAAAATTCAGTTTAGGCATCCTGTAAGACTGAAATTCACCCACACTTAACCTGGCTATGTCGACCATCTTCTGGTACGATAACACTGTCGGATTATTGATATAAAGCTTTTTATTCAGATCGGCGGGATCAGGCTCATAATTCAATGGGATCGTATCGGCGACTTCGAACTCCGTTTCAGGGTCCCGTGCGATCGCCTGGTTTAGAAAGCGTTTTGAGTTATGAATTGTGTTTAATTGATTGATCTCGGCTTCCCTGTTCACATTCAGGTCAATCTTCGCCTGCAACAGGTCGTTTTTATGGGCAATCCCGGCTTCATATCCTTTCTGCAGCAACTTGACCCGTTCAAGGCTGTATGCCATCACGTCGCGGATTGCCAGAAGCTGCTCCTTCTGCATTACAACCTTGTAAAAAGCAACGGTTACATTGAAGATTGTCTGCATCAGAGTATCCTTAAGCTGGATCTCACTCAATTTCTGAAGCTGGTTCAGTTTGTTTTTGGTTATAAACATCTTTGTACCGTCAAACAGGGTCCAGTTCAGCGCTGCACCTGCATTGAAAGCATTTGATTTCCCTGCGTTTGCCGTAATGGTACTTCCTGTCGAAAGATCCAGGTAAACGTTGTTGACCGAATAATTATCACTGCCGTTAATCATGAAGGTCGGCAGCATTCCTGCGTTACCCGGGGTGTTGTTGACTCTTGCGATATCAGCCAGGTTTTTAGTAATTGCTATGCTGTAATTGTTTTTCAATGCGATGCTGACAGCATCTTCGACCGTCATCAGGTTCTGACCCAAAAGGCCTGTCAATGCAGTCATCCAGGCAATGATCAAGATGATTCGCTTATTCATCATGGCCTTCGGAATAATCAGGTATTTGCTCTTTTTTACCCGACATCATCACATACATAGTCGGGATCACAAACAGGGTCAGTACCAGTGAAAACAACAATCCCCCCACCACGACAATCCCAAGCGGTGTGCGGCTCTGTGCCCCTGCGCCCAATGCCAGAGCGATAGGCATGGCGCCGAATATCGTAGCCAGGGAGGTCATCAGGATGGGGCGCAGCCGGGCAGCGGCAGCCTCGAAGGCAGCCTCGTTCTTCGACAGGCCCAGCTTCCTCTTCTGGTTTGCAAACTCCACGATAAGAATACCGTTCTTGGTCACAAGCCCAACCAGCATGATCATCCCGATCTCTGAGAAAATGTTCAGCGTGCTCCCGAAAATGAAGAGTGAGAGCAATGCTCCTGTAACAGCCAGCGGAACCGTTATCATGATGATGAGCGGGTCGATGAAGCTTTCAAACTGGGCAGAAAGGATGAGGTAGATCAGCACCAAAGCCAGCACAAAAGCGAAAGATGTATTGGAGCTGCTTTCGGCAAAATCGCGTGAAGGTCCGAGAAGGTCGGTGCTGAAGGAAGCATCCAGGGTTTCTTTGGCTATCCTGCGCATGGTGGTAATCCCTTCGCCAAGCGTCTTCCCCCGGGCCAGGGATGCCGAAATGGTAGCCGACTTATACCTGTTATAATGGAACAGTGTGGGTGGCTCACTGCTTTCCTGCATTTTCACAAGGTTGTCAAGCTGTATCAGCTGCCCGTTGCTGCTTCGCACGTACATGGAAGCAATGTCGGCCGGGCTGCTCCTGTTCTCACGGTCAAACTGCCCGATTACGTAATATTGTTTTTCGTTCCGAAGGAAATATCCGTAACGTTTCCCGCTTAAAGCGAATTGCAGGGTATTTGAAATATCTAGAGCATTCACTCCTAGATCAGTGGCTTTCATCCTGTCGACAAAAATATTGATCTCAGGCTTGTTGAATTTTAAGTTCACATCTACGTTTCCAAAGGTGGGATCCTTCCTGGCCAGTTCAATGAATTTAGGAACGGCCTCCTGTAATTTGTCAAAATCCAGATTCTGGATAACAAACTGGACAGGGAGTTGGGAGCCTGACGAGAGAGAAGTGGAAATTGTCTGTTCCTGAATAGGAATGATCCTGGCTTCGGGGAACTGTTTGTAGATCTTCACCATCCTGTCGTAAACCTGCTGCTGGGAGGCCTTTCTTTCTTTAGGATCATAAAGAAAGATGTTAATGAAGGAGTTGTTCGTGGATGTGGATCCAAATCCTCCGCCGGTCCTGGAAAAAATAAGCCTTCCTTCAGGGATCCTGGCAGACAGGGTATCGGTAATCCTGCTGGTGAGCCTGTTCATATAATCAAAATCCGTTCCTTCCGGCGCAGTAAGTGTGGTCCTGATAATGCTGTGGTCTTCCAGCGGGGCCAATTCGGATTTCATCATCCTGAAAAGAACAAACACCAGGCACAGGCATACTACCAGTATTACCACGCTGATCCACTTCCTCTTCATGAACCTGCCAAGAAGGAGCCTGTAACCCCTGTCAAGCCCTGCAAAGAAAGGTTCGGTTTTCTGATACAACTTTAAGGACCTGATGTCGGCTGTTCCCAACTTGACGTTCAGCACCGGTGTCAGGGTCAGCGACACAAAAGCGGAGATCAGCACAGCCCCTGCGAGAACAATACCGAACTCCCTGAAAAGCCTTCCCGTAAACCCTGAAAGGAAAATAACGGGGATGAATACTATGGCCAGTGTAAACGAAGTTGCAATGACCACGAACAGGATCTCACGGGTTCCTGAGAAAGCTGCCTTGTATTTGTCCATCCCATGCTCGATTTTTTTGTAGATGTTCTCGGTGACCACTATTCCGTCGTCGACCACCAGCCCTGTTGCAAGCACGATCGCTAAAAGAGTAAGTACATTGATTGAAAACCCGAAGATATACATCAGGAAAAATGAACCGATCAGTGAAACCGGGATATCAATCAGGGGTCGTAAAGCAATGACGGTGTTCCTGAAGAATAAAAAGACGATGAGAACCACCAGTCCGATGGCAATCAAAATAGTCTCCGCTACATCGGTAACCGACTGCCTCATAAAGATGCTCTTGTCATACCCCACGTCAAGTCTCATCCCGGGAGGTAGGTTTTTCTTTATTTCATTGAACCTTTTATAAAATTCATCCGCAATTGCTATCTGATTGGACCCGGGTAGGGGGATAAGGGCCAGCGAAATGCCTGTGGCACCGTTTAATTTGACCCAGGTTTCATCAACCTCGGCACCAAGCACAGCCTCACCGATGTCGCTCATCCTGATCACCTGGTCGTTCATTTGCCTGATAATCATATTGTTGAAGTCATCTTCGGTGGTAAGCCTTCCATAAGTCTTCACGATAAGCTCAGTTGACTTTCCCCTTACCTTACCTCCCGGAAGATCCACATTCTCTTTCATCAGAGCGGTATTTACGTCCTCGGCAGTCAGATTATAAGCGGTCATTTTTTTCGGATCCAGCCATAGCCTCATGGCCGGCCTTTTCTGACCGTAAATATATACAGAACTCACTCCGGGTATTGTCTGCAGTTTCTCCTGGAGCACGTTTTCGGCATAATCACTTAATTCCATGGGGGTCATGCTCGTGCTTTGAACCGCAACCGTGACGATAGGGTCACTGTTGGCATCGGACTTCGACACAACAGGAGGGGCATCCAAATCCTGGGGCAGATTCCTTGCACTCTGGCTCACCTTGTCCCTGACATCATTTGCTGCTTTCTCAAGATCCGCACCCACATTAAACTCAACGGTAATATTGCTCATCCCGGTCGAAGAAGACGATGAGATAGACCTTACCCCTTCAATCCCGTTAATCGATTTCTCAAGAGGCTCGGTGACCTGCGACTCTATGATGTCGGCATTGGCCCCTGAGTATACCGTCTGAACGTTGATGGTTGGAGGATCGATGGCCGGGTACAGCCTGATACCCAAAAATGAAAAGCCGACGAAGCCAAAAAGCACTATGACAAGACTCATTACAATGCTGGCAACCGGCCGTTTTATCGCGAAATCGGAGATCGTCATGGCAGTTTATTTTACTTTCGCGAAATCAAGTTTCATATCGGACCTGATGAACAGCACTCCGGTCGTTACCACAGTGTCGCCTGCATTAAGACCGCTAAGAACCTCCAAGGTCCCCGACTTCCTGACACCACTCTCTATGGGGACAAACACCGCTTTCCCCATTCTGGAAACGATGACCGATTTTTTCCTTTCATTCATGATGATACATTGGGTGGGCACCATCAGCGCATTATGGTTTTCGTTAAGTCTCAGCTCAACATTGGCATATGCGCCAGGGGTGAGGGCAGGTGCATGTTCAGTGACGACGGCTCTTGCCTTGAGGTTCCTTGTGGTCTGATCTATCCCTTCCTCAGTTGCCATGACCTCTGCGTCATATTTATTGGTATCCCCTTCAACCGAGAATTTAACTTTTGTTCCCTTATGGATCAACCTGCTGTATTTTCCCGGGACAGAGAAATCAAGTTTCATTTTATCCGATTCCCTGATCGTGGCAAGAGGTGTTGAAAGGGTGACCTGAGCACCAAGGCTGATGTTCCTCAACCCGATGATGCCGTCGTAAGGCGCAAGTACTTCAGTCTTGCTTATCTGGGCTTTCAGCAGATCTATGTCGTTTTTGGCCGAGCTCACGATCAGAGCCTGCTGGTCGTATTCCACCTGGCTGATCCCGTCAACTTTCAGGAGTTCGGCCTGGCGGTCGAGGATCTCCTTCCCTATAGTATACTGGTTCTG
>Ga0364867_10188_pt1 | contig 40920 bp, 38 predicted proteins | sample ExccelAu500001D4_3_FD_206915 | JGI IMG/M metagenome (GOLD analysis project Ga0364867, IMG submission 206915) | Enriched cells from Trout Bog Lake Hypolimnion, Wisconsin, USA - BchlTB.Aug13.5000.01.D4 | ecosystem: Environmental > Aquatic > Freshwater > Lake > Hypolimnion/Profundal zone | place... | reverse complement strand
GGCCCTAGGCGTAAAACCAATGATAAACTGGAGAATTTTACAAGTGGTATTGCTTCTCATGGAAATGCCCGTCAGCCTATTGCAATCAAGTATTTTTTAGTGGCAATTCTATTTGTATTATTTGATGTGGAAGTAATTTTCTTTTATCCTTATGCAGTAAATTTCAGAGAGTTAGGCTGGGAAGGGTTTGGTGCGGTTTTAATGTTTGTGGCCTTATTCCTGGTAGGGTTTATCTATATTATTAAGAAAGGTGCTTTAAAGTGGGAAGATTAATAACAATTTTTGATGTTTTCTGTTAAATGTATTAATTAGCGTTAAATGTCATTTAACATTCAATATTCAACATTCAACATGTAATTATGCGTCCGGTACGTTTTAATATTCATACAAAAGAAGTAAATACTGCTACAGCAGTAAGTGTGGTTGAATCTCCTAACGGATACTCCGGAGAAGGATTTTTTACAGCAAAACTGAGTGATGTAGTAGGTTTAGCCCGAAAAAATTCTATTTGGCCCCTCCCTTTTGCAACCTCCTGTTGCGGTATAGAATTTATGGCAACTGCAGCAGCCCACTATGATCTGGCCCGTTTTGGGGCAGAGCGTATGGCATTTACGCCCAGGCAATGTGATTTAATGATGGTGATGGGGACTATTTCCAAAAAAATGGCTCCGGTTGTTAAACAGGTATATATGCAAATGGCTGAGCCACGTTGGGTAATGGCAGTAGGTGCATGTGCCAGCAGTGGAGGAATATTTGACACTTATAGTGTATTGCAGGGGATTGATCAGGTGGTGCCGGTAGATGTGTATGTACCCGGATGCCCACCCAGACCGGAAGCAATACTGGATGGTTTTATGCGTATTCAGGAACTGGTGGGGCAGGAAAGCATCCGCCGCAGGAATGGGGATTATTATAAAGGGTTACTGGAAAGTTATGGCATACAATAAATCTTAAATTCTTTGATTTAGCAAAATCTGGACTTAAGAAATTAATAAAACAAATAAACCACAGGGCTGGGATATGAGTTTAACAAATGAAATAATTAAACAAAAACTGACTGATAAATTTGGGGATCAGGTTTCCGGGTTTGAAGTACCTTATGGGATGTTAAGTTTTGAAGCTCCTAAGGAACTGAACCTTAAAATTTTACAGTTTTTGTATGATGATCCCGCATTACAATTTCAATTTATGACTGATCTCACTGCTGTTCACTATCCGCATCAGACAGGAAGGGAACTGGCAGTGGTGTATCATTTGCATAGCCTGACCGAAAATATCCGTATTCGTTTCAAAGTATTTACAGATATCAATACGCCGGATATTTATACTGCTTCCAGGCTTTTTTCAGCAGCTAATTGGATGGAGCGGGAAAGCTTTGATTTTTTTGGAGTAAACTTTGTTGGTCATCCTGATTTAAGAAGAATATTGAATGTGGATGAAATGGATTATTTCCCTTTAAGAAAGGAATATCCCCTGGAAGACCAAACCAGAATAGATAAAGATGATGAAATGTTTGGAAGGGGTGGATCTACTTATTAAAATGCAATGAATATGTTATTCCGTTTTTTAGAAAAATACAAAACATTACTATTTAGCCTGCTGATGCTGGTAGGGATATTAGTCATAGTATTTATACCGTTAAGCTGGGATAAACTCAGAAGCCTTTTTGGTGGATTTATTTCGGTAATGGCCCTGTATAACGTTGGTGCTGCAATAAAGGAATTAAAAAAATCAAAAGCTTAATGTACACTTGCATGAGCAGGAAGTACAATGAGTTTTATTGAAATATTAAAGTTGGAAACATACATAAAATGTCAGAACTGCAAAATACAAATATCAGTTTACCTGAGGGTTCGATAGAAAAGCAAACTTCTACTTTAAACCTGGGTCCCACCCATCCTGCCACACATGGTGTGATGCAGAATATTCTGGAACTGGATGGTGAAAGGGTGGTAAGTGCAGAACAAACCATTGGTTATATACACAGGGCATTTGAAAAATTGGCTGAACGCAGGCCCCTGTTTCAGATTACGCCTATAACAGACAGATTAAATTATTGCAGCAGTCCGCTTAACAATATGGGCTGGCACCTGACCTGCGAAAAATTGCTGAAAGTGGAAACCCCTAAAAGGGTGGATTATTTACGTATCATTATCATGGAGATGGCAAGGATTTCGGATCACCTGATCTGTAATTCTATTATGGGTGTTGATGCTGGCGGATTTACAGGGTTTTTATATGTAATGGAATACCGGGAATTAATATATGAGATCTATGAAGAAATATGCGGGTCCCGTCTTACTACTAATATTGGGCGTATTGGCGGTTTTGAAAGGAATTTCACAAATACAGCATTTGAAAAACTCGAAAAATTCTTAAGGGAATATCCTAAAGTTTTAAAGGAATTTGAAACCATGTTGTTACGCAACAGGATATTTATGGACCGTTTAACAGGAACAGGAGCCATCAGTGCAGAGCGTGCTTTGAATTACGGGTTTACCGGCCCTAATTTAAGAGCTGCCGGTGTTGATTATGATGTTAGGGTGCATACCCCTTACAGCAGTTATCAGGAGATGGACTTTATTGTACCGGTAGGTAAAACTGGTGACAGTTATGACCGTTTTCTGGTGCGTGAAGAAGAAATGTGGCAGAGTTTAAGCATTATTAATCAGGCGTATAAAAAAGTACAGGAATTTAAAGGTGCAGAGGCAGAAGTATTTCATGCGGATGTACCGGAATATTATTTACCGAAAAAAGAGGATGTTTATACCAAAATGGAAGCCCTGATCTGGCATTTTAAAATCATTATGGGTGAAACGGATATTCCAAAAGGGGAAGTATATCAATCTGTGGAAGCAGCCAATGGGGAACTGGGTTTTTACCTGATCAGTGACGGGGGCAGAACACCTTTCCGTTTACATTTCAGAAGGCCTTGTTTTATTTATTACCAGGCATACCCTGAAATGATTAAAGGATCAATGCTTAGTGATGCAATCATGACTATGAGCAGTATGAATTTAATTGCCGGAGAATTGGATGCTTAGAAAATAATTTAAATTTGAAATATTGTGGTGAAGTTTAATGATCAACAATTAGCTGAATTTAACAGGTTAGTGGCAAGATATCCGGAAGGAAAGCAGAAAAGTGCCCTTTTACCGGTATTGCACCTGGCTCAGGATAGTTTTGGGGGATGGCTGAGTGAAGAAACCATGAATTATGTAGCTGAATTATTACAGATACTGCCAGTAGAAGTATATGAAGTAGCTACTTTTTACAGTATGTATAATACCAAACCGGTAGGTAAATATATGTTTGAAGTTTGCCAGACCGGTCCATGTATGTTAATGGGTAGCGACAGTATCATCCGCTATATTCAGGATAAATTAGGAATTAAACCAGGTGAGACCTCTTCAGATGGTTTATTTACCTTAAAAACGGTAGAATGTTTAGGCGCCTGCGGATATGCACCTATGATGCAATTGGGTAAACATTACCGGGAACACCTTACCAAAGAGAAAGTGGATGCTATTGTGGAAGAATGCAGAAAAAATGCTGCTGTAAATAATTAGTATAAGAATTTATATATAATGGGTAGAAAATTATTATTAGAAAAAGCACAGGTTCCGGGTATACGTACTTACGAAGTATACCGCAGGGAAGGTGGGTACCGCAGTGTGGAAAAGGCATTGAAAACAATGACCCCGGAAGCGATTGTGGATGAAGTGAAGAAAAGTGGATTAAGAGGACGTGGAGGTGCGGGATTTCCTGCCGGCATGAAATGGAGTTTTATTGCAAAACCGGAAGGCGTTCCACGCCATCTGGTATGTAATGCAGATGAAAGTGAGCCCGGTACATTTAAAGACAGGTACCTGATGGAATTTTTACCCCATTTATTACTGGAAGGCTTAATTGTATCCTCCTTTGCATTAGGAAGTAATGATACGTATATATATATACGCGGGGAATATGCCTGGATTGTGGATATTCTGGAAGAAGCAATTGCAGAAGCGCATCAGAATGGTTGGTTAGGCAAAAATATTTTGGATTCGGGCTTTGATTGTAATATACATGTTCAACGTGGGGCAGGTGCATATATATGTGGAGAAGAAACGGCTTTAATTGAAAGCCTGGAAGGTAAAAGAGGGAACCCAAGGTTAAAACCGCCTTTCCCGGCTATTAAAGGTTTATGGGAAAGGCCCACAGTAGTAAATAATGTGGAAACACTTGCTTCTATCGGCCCGATTATTAATATTGGCGGGGATGAATACGCGAAAATAGGAGTGGGCAGAAGTACCGGAACCAAACTGATTTCTGCTTGTGGTAATATTAATAAGCCCGGCGTATATGAAATTGATATGACCATCAGCGTAGAGGAATTTATTTACAGTGATGAATATTGCGGGGGCATAGCCAATGGTAAAAGACTAAAAGCTTGTATACCGGGAGGTTCATCTGTACCTATTCTGCCAGCTAATTTATTATTGAAGACTGCCAAGGGAGAAACCCGTTATATGAATTATGAAAGTTTAAGTGACGGTGGTTTTGCAACCGGAAGTATGATGGGTAGTGGTGGATTTATAGTACTGGATGAAGACCAGTGTGTGGTGAAAAATACCTTAACCCTTGCCAGGTTTTACCGTCATGAAAGCTGCGGACAATGTTCTCCATGCAGGGAAGGAACAGGATGGATGGAAAAGATATTACAGAATATAGAATACGGAAAAGGGAAGATCAGTGATATTGATTTATTGTGGGAAATACAAAGCAAGATTGAAGGGAATACCATTTGTCCGTTAGGGGATGCTGCTGCTTGGCCGGTAGCAGCAGCCATTCGCCATTTCAGAGATGAATTTGAATGGCATGTATTGCATCCGGAAGAAGCGCAGCAACGGAATTTTGGACTGGCACATTATGCAGACCCAATTCATGTACCAGTGACTGCATAACGGATAAATAAGTTTGTTTGAATAAGCATTTGAAAAGAATGCTTCTGATCGATACGATTTCAATAATACGTTTTATTTGTTACGGAATACGTTACAGATATAGCGGGAAAACAATATAAAAGTGGCAGAACAACCATTATTTAAAGTAACAATTGATAACATCACCATTGATGTGCCCGCCGGAACTACCATTCTGGAAGCAGCACGTAAGATTGGGGGTGAAGTGGCACCGCCCACCATGTGTTATTACAGCAAATTAAAGGGTAGTGGGGGCAAGTGCAGAACCTGTCTGGTGGAAGTAAGCAAGGGTTCTGAAAAAGACCCGCGCCCCATGCCTAAACTGATGGCCTCCTGCAGAACTACAGTGATGGATGGGATGGAAGTTAAAAATATAACTTCTCCGAGAGTAACAGAAGCAAGGGCAGGTGTGGTGGAGTTTTTGTTATTGAATCATCCGCTGGATTGTCCTATTTGCGATCAGGCAGGTGAATGTCATTTACAGGATTTAAGTTATGAACACGGAAAAGAGGGTACCCGGTATGAATTTCAGAAAAGAACTTTTCCTAAAGTTGATTTAGGCGACAAGATTCAGTTGCATATGACCCGCTGTATTTTATGTTACCGTTGTGTATTTACAGCCGACCAGCTTACAGCCACAAGAGAACATGGAATATTAGACCGGGGCGATCATGCACAGATTGCCACTTTTATACAGAAAAACCTGAATAATGATTTTATAGGGAATGTAATTGATGTTTGTCCGGTAGGTGCATTAACAGATAAAACTTTCCGTTTTAAGAACAGGGTATGGTTTACCAAACCTGTGGATGCACACAGGGATTGTACTAAATGCTGTGGTGAAGTTCAATTATGGATGCGCGGTGATGAAGTATTCAGGGTAACAGCGCGTAAAGATGAATGGGGGGAAGTAAAGGAAAGTACCAAGGGTGGAACAGGATGGATTTGCAATGAATGCAGGTTTGATAAAAAAGACAGTAAAGACTGGGTAATAGAAGGGCCATCTGAAGTAAACAGGCATTCTGTTATTGCACAAGGGCATTACGAAGGATTAAAAATGCCTGAAGAAACTATTTCCAAAGTAATGCAGGGGCGTGATCCGAAATTATTAATGGATATTCATGATGTTAGTGAGGTAAATAAACAAAATATTGATTTGAGTTTATTAAACCGACCGGCTCATTCAACAGATTTTAATAAATGATTTTAACAGATGAATACAATGAATCTACTCGCTATTGACTGGGCATTGTTTGCAGAAAAGCTGATCCTGATTGCGGTGATTATTTTTGCCAGCCTTGGGATTGCTTTATATATGACTTACGGAGAGCGTAAGGTAGCAGCGATATTACAGGATCGTCCGGGTCCTAACCGTGCCGGTCCATTTGGACTGTTACAACCCTTTGCTGACGGCCTGAAACTGATCATGAAAGAAGAGATCATTCCCAATAATTCCAATAAAGCCTTATTTGTTTTAGGGCCAGCATTAGCAATGACAGCCGCATTAATGACCTGTGCGGTTGTACCCTGGGGGGATAAGCTTGTTTTATTTGGGAGGAATATCGCTTTACAGATTGCAGATGTGAATATTGGAATATTATATGTATTTGGTGTGGTAAGCTTAGGAGTATACGGAGTAATGATTGGGGGTTGGGCCAGTAATAATAAATTTTCATTGCTTTCTGCTATGCGTGGTGCTTCCCAGGCCATCAGTTATGAACTGGCTATGGGTTTAAGTCTGATTGCATTACTCATGATGACAGGAACCTTACAACTGGGCGAAATTGTAAAACAACAGCAGGCACCGGGGCATTTATGGAATATTGTATACCAGCCATTGGGTTTTCTGATTTTTTTGGTATGTGCTTTTGCAGAATGTAACAGAACCCCTTTTGATTTATCTGAAGCAGAGAATGAACTGAATATGGGATTTCATCAGGAATATTCTTCTATGAAATTAGGATTTTACCTGTTTTCTGAATATATCAATATGTTTATCAGCAGTGTGATTATGGCTACTTTGTTTTTTGGTGGTTATGATGTACCCTTTCTGGATGAAAGTAAATTACCTGTGAATCTTGCAGCAACAGTGGGCATTATTTCATTACTTTTAAAAACAGTATGTTTTATCTTTTTCTTTATGTGGGTAAGGTGGACCGTTCCGCGTTTCAGGTATGACCAGCTGATGAACCTGGGCTGGAAAAAACTGATTCCCCTGGCATTGGCTAATATGCTGGTTACAGGAGCTGTGATTTTATGGCTGAAAAAATAAAGCAGGTTAGAAAAATTGGATGGATTAAACTTGGTAACAAGTAACAATAAAAATATTTTTGCAAACCTTTAAACAGCCATTAAGCTGTAAGAATATGCAGGCATTAACAAACAGAGCAAAAGCAGTAGAGCGCAAACCGATGACATTTCTTGAAAGTATGTACCTGTGGAACATCTTTAAAGGAATGGCGGTGACATTCAGTCACATGTTTAAAAAGCAGCCTACCATTCAGTATCCTGAGCAGAAAAGACCATTCAGCCCGGTATTCAGGGGTTTACATGTATTAAACAGGGATGAGGAAGGCAGGGAAAGATGCACTGCCTGTGGATTATGTGCAGTAGCTTGTCCGGCTGAAGCCATTACGATGGAAGCAGCTGAAAGATTACCGGGGGAAGAAGATAAATACCGGGAGGAAAAATATGCAGCCCGTTATGAAATTAATATGCTGCGCTGTATCTTTTGTGGATTATGCGAAGAAGCTTGTCCGAAAGATGCCATTTATTTAAGTGAGACATTTGCACCAGCTAATTTTGGACGCAAGAGCTTTATTTACGGAAAAAAAGATTTATTGATACCAGATCCTACAACAGAGCCTGCAGAACTGGCTAAAGCAAAAGGATTGAATTAAGCGATATTAAGATGAATGCAACACAAATACTATTTTGGTTTTTAAGTGCACTTGCCCTGGTAAGCGCCCTGATGGTATTATTCAGTAAAAATCCGGTACATAGTGTATTATGGCTGATTGCTGTATTTTTTGCCATATCCGGGCATTATATATTATTAAATGCCCAGTTTCTGGCTATAGTAAATATCATTGTATATGCCGGTGCTATCATGGTATTGTTTCTGTTTGTGATCATGTTAATGAACCTGAATAAAGAAACTGAACCTCAGAAAAATGTATGGATGAAATTAGCTGGGGCAATTTCCGGGGGATGTTTACTAATGATATTGGTTTCTTTAGTACGCCAGGCACCGGAAATTAATGGCAAAACTGTTTTACTGAAAACCGGTAATATCGGGTTGATAGGTAATCTGGGAAAGGTTTTGTTTCATGATTATGTGGTACCATTTGAAATAAGCAGTGTTTTGTTTTTAAGTGCAATGGTGGGAGCAGTGGTAATTGGTAAAAAGGATTAAGCTTTACATTAAATAATTTAATAAATGCCCGAAAGGGTTTTGGCTATGCCGATTCAATATTATATCATTTTATCTTTATCTCTTTTCTGTATTGGAATAGTAGGGGTATTAACACGCAGAAATGCCATTATTGTGTTTATGTGTGTTGAATTAATGCTGAATGCAGTGAATTTATTGCTGGTGGCATTTTCGAAAGTACATTATGCAGCAGCATACCTGGTTAACAAAGCCACTACCACAGGAAGTGAAGCTCAGATTTTTGTATTTTTTATAATGGTGGTTGCGGCCGCGGAAGTAAGTGTGGGACTTGCCATTATAGTGATGATGTACAGGAATGTACACTCAGTAGATGTGAATTTTTTAAACAGGTTAAAGAATTAGCCACTTTTTAATGAGAAGAAAGTGGCCCGAGCAATAAACTGGATTTATTAACATAATAAATTAAAGTCCGTCAAGGATTTAGGGTGTATGAATCAACTTGCTTATTTAGTTCCGTTATTGCCATTAATAGGGTTTCTTATTAATGGATTAGGAAGAAAATCGCTTTCGAAATCCGCTATCGGATGGATCGGATGCGGCACTGTACTTATATCATTTATCATCAGCCTGGTTTTATTTTTTGATGTAAAGAATGGAGGTGGTGCTGTAGTTTCTTATTTTAATTTTATAGAAGCTGGTAAATTAGTGATTCCCTTTGCGTTTCAGATTGACCAGTTATCCGCTCTCTTTTTATTAATTATTACCGGAGTGGGATTTTTGATCCATGTGTATTCTACTGCTTATATGCAGGAAGAAGAACCACAACACTTCGGCAGGTATTTTGCCTATTTGAATTTATTTATATTTTCCATGTTATTACTGGTAATGGGCGCCAACTATGTGATTATGTTTATTGGATGGGAAGGTGTTGGTTTATGTTCTTATTTACTGATTGGTTATTGGTTTAAGAATGACAATTATAATTATGCAGCCAAGAAAGCCTTTATCATGAACAGGATAGGTGATCTAGGATTTTTACTGGCAATATTCTGGCTGATAGCAAAATTAGGAACTGTTTCTTTTGGGGAAGTATTTGCACATGTATCCAGCCTGTCTGCAATTGACCTTACAGCAATTACTATATTATTATTCATCGGTGCGATGGGTAAAAGTGCACAGATTCCTTTATACACCTGGTTACCGGATGCGATGGCTGGCCCCACACCAGTATCAGCATTAATCCATGCAGCAACCATGGTAACTGCAGGTATTTATATGATTGCCAGAAGCAATGTATTATATTCAGCCAGTGAAGTGGCGCAGAACCTTGTAGCAGTTATTGGTCTGGCTACAGCATTGTTTGCTGCCACCATTGCCATTAAGCAAAACGATATAAAGAAAGTACTGGCCTATTCTACAGTAAGTCAGCTAGGGTATATGTTTTTAGGCCTGGGTGTGGGAGCTTATACCGGAGCCGTTTTTCATGTAATGACCCATGCCTTTTTTAAGGCCCTTTTATTCTTAGGAGCCGGTTCTGTGATACATGCCATGCATCATGAACAGGATATCCGTAAAATGGGTGGATTAAAAAAATATTTACCAATTACCCATATAACCTTTTTAATAGGATGTATTGCCATTTCAGGAATACCACCATTCAGCGGATTCTTTTCAAAAGATGAAATTTTAGCGGCAGCCTATAATAAAAATCCGGTTTACTGGGGATTGGGAGTTGCAGGAGCTGCGATGACCGCTTTTTATATGTTTAGGTTATATGCTACTACATTTTTAGGCAGTTTCCGGGGAACACATGACCAGGAACATCATTTGCATGAAAGCCCGAATGCTATGACATGGCCATTACTGATACTGGCAATATTAAGTGTAGTGGGTGGATTTTTAAATGTACCGGAAGTGTTAGGTGGACATAGCAGTCTGCATGTATTTCTGGCACCAGTACTAACCACAGAAATAACCCATGAAACTGCACATACTACTGAATATATGCTGATGGGTATTTCCGTTGCTGTTGCAGCCATTGCCATCATCTTTGCCATTGGTACATTTTCCAGGAAACCACAGCTGGATGATGCAGCAGGATTTGGAAAAGTGCTGGAAAATAAATGGTATGTGGATGAATTATATGATACTGTAATTGTTAAACCGTTAGGCAATTTATCTGCATTCTTTAAAAACGTTGTGGAGAAAAGTGGAATTGACGGAGCAGTAAATGGCGTTGGAAAGCTGGTGAATTATTCCTCCAGGCAGTTACGTTTATTACAGAATGGCCAGGTAGGCAGTTATATTTTGTTTATGGTGCTGGCTATTATTGTGATAGTACTGATTTGGGTGAATGATGGATATATCTATCGATTTATCGTTAAATTATTTTAAAAGCTGAAAGGCTAAACTGATTGTATGATCCCTGTTCTATTGATATTAATTCCGTTGCTGAGTGGCTTATTTCTGTTCTTTTTAAAAGAGGAAAAAGCTGTCAAGAATTTTGCATTAATTGCTGCACTTATTTCATTGGCAGTTGTAGTATATGCAATAGCGCTAAACCCATCGGGCCAACTGACTTATGACACTGCATGGCTGCCTGCCATAGGAAGCCGTTTCAGTCTTGGTATAGATGGGATGGGCAAAATGCTGATATTATTAACAGCCATTTCATTTCCTATAGTGTTTATTTCCACTTCTGGTAATACCTATAAAAATACTGCTGCATTTTATGCCCTGATGTTATTAACCCAATGCGGTTTAATGGGTGTTTTTTTAGCAACTGATGCCTTATTGTTTTATTTTTTCTGGGAACTGGCATTAATTCCTGTTTACTTTTTATGTTCTATTTGGGGAGGAGAGAAAAGAATTGCAGTTACCTTCAAGTTTTTCATTTATACGTTTGTAGGGTCTTTATTAATGCTGGCAGGCATATTGTTCTTACATTATAAATCTGAAGATGGTTCATTTGCTATAAAAGCACTTACTTCTGCACATCTGGATAATTTTGAACAGAATTTTTTATTCTGGCTATTTTTTATTGCTTTTGCGATTAAGATGCCCATATTTCCGCTGCATACCTGGCAGCCGGATGCATATGAGCAGGCACCTACTGCAGTTACCATGATCTTAAGCGGTGTGATGGTGAAGATGGGGATATTTGCTGTGATCAGATGGTTAGTTCCTTTATTTCCCCAGGCAGCTGCAGGATATGCAAACCTGGTGATGATACTTTCCATTACAGGGATGATTTATGCCTCTTTGATTGCTATTAAACAGGATGATATAAAAAGATTAATCGCTTATTCTTCCATTGCCCATATTGGACTGATGTGCGCAGCCATCTTTGCACATAATCAAATTGGACTGGAAGGGGTGATGATACAAATGTTTAACCATGGTATCAATGTAATAGGATTGTGGATTGTGGCCAATGCAATTGAACAGCAATTACATACCAGAAAATTCAGTGAACTGGGAGGTTTGGCGCAAACATCACCGGTACTGGCAATATTACTGGTGGTTATGGCATTGGCGAATGTGGCATTGCCATTGACCAATGCATTTGTGGGAGAGTTTTTAATGTTTAATGGATTATTTCAGTTTAATGTCTGGATGGCAGCTGTAGCAGGAATCAGTATTATTCTGGCAGCAGTCTATACATTGAATATGATTCAAAAAATATTTTATGGAAAAACGGTGGCAGCAACTGAACATGCGGTTGACATCAGTAATTCCGTAAAGTGGACTTTAATCTTTTTAGTAATTGTAGTATTGATTTTGGGTGTTTATCCGCAACCATTGATCAATCTTACAAAGGATACAGTAAATGCTATTGTGGCAAATCGTTAACAGAATTTTGAACTGAGCAGATAATATGAATGCGATAATTATTTCGGCTTTATGTGGTGTGGTGATGATGTTTAGCGGCATCTTCACTCATAATAAAACCACTATTAAGAACATTGCAATTGCAGCAATGCTGGTTTTACTGGTAGCTAATATTCTGAACACATACGGAATTTATTCCTTTCGTATTGATGTGAATAATATGCTGCGGTTTCAGGTGTTTGGTTTATATTTTAACAGTATCGTATTTCTGGCAACACTCATTTATTTAATCCTTAGTGGTGATGATATAATAAATGTAGGCATTAACCCAGCTGAATATTTTGCACTGATATTCTTTGTACTCTGCGGGGTTAGTATTCTTTCCTGTTTTAATAATACCCTGATGCTGTTTCTGGGAATTGAAATACTTTCTATCCCTTTATACATTTTAACGGGAACTGATAAACGGAACCTGAAAAGCAATGAAGCTTCCTTAAAGTATTTTCTGATGGGATGTTTTTCAACTGGTATATTATTAATGGGGATAACCCTTTTATATGGAGTGACTGGCGATTTTTCAATTGATCAGCTGGCTGTTAAAGGATCTGTAGCTGCAGGTATGACAAATTCAGGCATAATTGTTCCACTTGGATTGATTTTCATTTTTATTGCATTGAGTTTTAAAGTTTCTGCTGCACCTTTTCACTTTTGGACACCAGATGTATATGATGGATCTCCCAGTGTGTTTACCTCTTTTATGGCTACTATAGTTAAAGCAGCTGGTTTTATAGCATTTATACGCGTTTTTGAGACCAGGGTTCCTGAACTGGGTGCATCTGCCAGGATCATCATTCCATTAGTGATTATCTGTACTTTACTGGTGGGTAATATTACTGCAGTTTTTCAACAGAGTGTAAAAAGAATGCTGGCTTATTCCAGTATTGCGCAGGCAGGTTTCATGTTGTTTGCCTTATATAGCTTTAATGATATTGCCAAGGAAGGTATATTGCTATATACGTTTGCATACAGTTTTGCAACGATTGGAATATTTGCTGTACTTATTAAAATGAAGGATTATACGTTTGAAGGGTTTAATGGCTTATCTAAAAAGGAGCCTGTTTTAGCTGCTACCACAACTGTATTTTTACTATCATTGGCAGGGATACCGCTTACTGCCGGATTCTTTGGTAAATATTATATGCTGTTATCTGCAATCAAGGCAAACGGTCAATATGCACTGTGGCTGGTTATCATTGCAGTATTATTTGCCGCAGTAAGTGTATATTATTATTTCCGGGTAATACAATCTATGTATTTTAAGGATGGTGATGCTGAAACTACTGAAATAAAGCCTGCTTTCAAAATTGCCTTAATTATTCTGGCAGCTCTGATTATTTTAGTAGGTATTTTCCCGTCGCTGGTATTAAACTGGTTGTATTTTTAAAATTACTACAGTTTAAATGTCCTGGCTAAGAGTAATCTGAGTTAACAAACCTGATTTTATTGACTGATTTTTATAGGCTGATTTAAACAGCTAACAGTCTTGTTTTTCCGCTTGTCATACATAAATCTGTTTTATCATTTTACTGTGGTGGATTTAATAAACTCATTTATCTTTATTGAGTTATTATAACATTTTCTCATGACATTATCAGATTCCTTTTCATTAGCATTCCGGACAGTAAGAGCCAATAGACTCCGTACAGGAATAACAGTAGCCATTATTGCATTTGGAATTATGGCATTAATAGGCATTATTACTGCTATTCAAGCTATGAATCAGAGTATTGTAGAGAGTTTCTCTTCAATGGGGGCTAATGCTTTCAGTATCCGGTATAAGGAGGCCAATATCAGGATGGGTAATAATCGGGAAACTTCCACGGTGAAAAAAGGTCAGAAAGAGAAAAATTCCAATCTTAACAAATTTATTTTGAAGGATGATGCTGAATATTTTAAAAGGAATTTCAATTTTCCGGCAAGGGTAAGTCTTTCCTTAAGAGGGCCTCAAAATGTGGAATGCAGGTATGATAATAAGAAAACAAATCCGGTAGTGACTATTTTTGGCGGGGATGAAAATTACATCATGGTAAATGGTTATTCACTTGATTTGGGCAGAAACCTGAATACACTGGATGTGAGAAGTGGGCGAAATGTTTGTTTAATAGGAAGTAATGTTGCCGCCAGATTGTTTCCTAACCGTACAGAAACTTCGATTGATAAAATTATCAGAATAGGAAATATACCTTACCGGGTAATAGGTTTACTGAAAACAAAGGGTTCAAGCTCTATGTCAAGAGCGGATGATGCAATTATAACTTCTTATAATAATACCAGGCGTTTACCCAATACAGCAACTTCATATGGAATAGGCATTATGGTGGATAATGTGAATTTGTTAGAACCAGCAACCGGAGAAGCCACTGCTACATTCAGGGCAGTAAGAAAATTATTGCCTACTGATGCAGATAATTTTGTAATTGAGAAGAGTGATAAGTTTGCTGAGATGTTTATTTCTTTTTTAGGGAATATTACTGGTGCTGCTGCTGCAATTGGAATGATTACCTTGGTAGGTGCTGCTATCGGGTTAATGAATATTATGCTGGTTGCTGTTAGTGAAAGAACCAGGGAAGTGGGGTTAATTAAGGCAATTGGAGGGAAAAAGAAGAATATCCGCCAGCAATTTCTTTTTGAAAGTATGATTATCAGTCTGATGGGTGCAGCTTTTGGAATAATTTTAGGAATTGCTGTAGGAAATCTGTTTGCGATGTTCCTAAAAACAGGTTTTGTAATACCCTGGTTATGGGTTTTTATAGGAATAGCAGTCTGCTCACTAGTTGGATTCCTTGCAGGAATTTATCCTGCTTTAAAAGCATCAAAACTGAACCCGATTGTAGCCTTGCGGTATGAATAAATTCTATTTAGATTTTTGCTGAAATATTTTCAGTTGATCATTTATGTAATACAGCAAGTCTTCTTTTTCTGTATGTGTTCTCAGCCAGTTGTAATTGGGCCTGCTTTGTTGCATAAATAAAGAGAGCGTATCATCTGCAAGTTCTGTATATTCAAAAACCAGTTCGGGGTTATAACGGTAATTAATATATTGTTCCTGTTCCATTAGTTCAAAAAGTGAAATCACTTTTCTTTTTCTTTTTTCCCTTCCATAAAAATGATCAAGGTTAAATCCGATTCCGGATCCTGAATTTCCGTTGGAAAAGGTAGGAATGGCATAATCACTTTTATTTAAAAAGAATTCATTTCTTCTTTTAATGCTATCCATTTGATAGCTATTGTATTTTATTTTGCTGTATACGGTTACAGACTCAAGGCTTTTAGTAAGGGGCTTTAATAATATTGTAAGTGTATCATTAGAAAGCATTTCTCTGGTTATTCGCAAGGTGTCGAAATTATATCCTACAGCTGCAAAGGATAATAAGCTGTTTTCTGTGAGCAATAAATGAAAAACCCCGTTTTTATTACTGATAACCGTTTTCCGGGAATTGATATTAGTAATTGCTGTAAAAGCAACCCGAGATTGTGTTACACTGTCTTTTATAAGGCCGGTATTTAATTTTTTATTTTGTGCAGAAAGGGAAATGGCACAAATACAAGCCAATAAGTATATAGGAAATTTCATTTCAGCAAATTTCAGCGAAGATACTGGGTGGAAATTTTTAATTATAAAATTAATACTTATGGGTTTGTTATAAGCGCAATTTAGAGGAGTTGTATGCTTGATTTTAAAGCTGTTATGGAGTGTTAAAATAAATGAATTGAATTAAGATAATGTTGTGGGAATATTAAATATTAAAACTCCAATACATTAAGACTTGAATATTCAATATTGGAGGTGAATTTAAAATAATTTACAAATAAAACTATTCTGTTTCAGGTTTTGCCAGGTGAATTAATTTGAACCAAATGAATTTGTAATAATGACAAGTGTCTGAAAAACAATTAAATGATGCAAGTGTTTAGCATTTTCAAATATTAATCAAATAAAGTTTGAAATCTTTTTTGTTTATTATTTTAATTAGTTAGATTACAGTCTCAAAAGCAACTGTTTAACGGTATGACATTGTTTTGAAATTATTGATTTTTATTAAAAAATTGCTAACAAAAAAATAATTTTCAAACAGAATAGTTAAACTTGTTTGGTTCTAAGGGGAAATTACCTAATTTGTAAGCCCTTTTCAGAAAAACTGGACATTAGTTTTGTTTTTTCAAAACAATTTTCAGTAGAATTGTGGATTATATTTTTTTAATACAGAAATTTAAAAACTAAAAAATCAATTGAGCCATGGCTGACATTAAACCAACTGCTCCTGCTGCTGCAAAAGCAACGACCTCAGTTCAACCTAAGAAAAGCGGTAATGCAATTTCTATGATTGCCCCATTCGCATGTATCATTATCGGATTTATTATCTGGCGCTTCGTTTTAGGCGCAGACTCTAATTTCATTAAGCCCGATGGGGACAAAAGCCATTGGTTTTGGCCTGATCAGCAAGGACCCAAAGGAGCATTTGTAAAAATGTATCAGGGTGGTATTCTGGTGCCTTTATTAATTGGAGCATTTTTAACAGTATTAACTTTTGTAATTGAAAGGTTATTAACTATTTCAAAAGCACAGGGAACTGGAAGTATTACTGAGTTTATCCGTAAAGTGCAATTCCATCTGGCAAACAGAGATATTGATAAAGCAATTGCAGAATGCGACAAACAAAAAGGTAGTGTAGGTAATGTAATGAAATCAGGATTACGTACTTATAAAGAAATGATTACTGATACAGAATTATCTACGGAACAAAAAGTAATTGCCATTCAGAAAAATGTAGAAGAAGCTACAGCACTTGAATTACCGATGCTTGAAAAAAATCTGGTATTCTTATCTACTATCGCTTCAGTTGCAACCCTTATCGGATTGTTAGGAACGGTTATGGGTATGATCCGTTCATTCTCTGCATTAGGTGACAGCGGTGGTGGTGAAGCTGCTCAAAAATTATCTGAAGGTATTTCTGAAGCCTTGTTTAATACTGCTTTAGGTATTGGTACTTCAGCTATTGCGATCATTTGTTATAACATTTTTACTACAAAAATTGATGCTATTACATATGGTATTGACGAATCTGGTTTCACACTGACTCAAAGTTTTGCAGCGAACTACAAATAATTGAATTATTTGTATGGAATTTTGGAAATTTTGAATCTCATTTGTGAATATATTAAATAACTAATAATGGCCAGACCTAAGATACCGCGAAAAAGTACATCGATTGATATGACGGCGATGTGCGATGTGGCTTTTCTGTTGTTGTCGTTTTTCATATTGGCAACAAAATTTAAGCCTACGGATGCCATTCCGATTCAAACACCTAATTCAGTTGCCGCTAAGGTTGCACCGGATAAGGATGTTGTATTGGTTGAAATTGATAAGGATGGAAAGGCTTTTTTATCTATGGATGACAAACAGATAAAAGCCACCATTGCTGACGAAATCAATGCCACTAAAAACCTGAACATTGATAAAGCTGCTTTTGTAAATGCAGAATTTATAGGAGCATCTTTTAGTCAGCTTGCATCTTTTCTTAAAATTCCTCCAGAGGATAGAAAAAGTGTTTCTTTACCAGGTATACCCATCGATTCAACCAAGGGCCCCAATGAATTAATAGACTGGATGAAACTGGTGAATGATGCTTATCAGGGCAAAAAAGCAAACCTGTTACTGAAAGGAGATAATCTTGCAAAGTATCCTGCTTTTAAAGGAGTTATAGATGCTTTTAAGAAAAATGATTTCCTTAAATTTCAGATGGTTACCAATCCGGAAGCAATACCAGTTGGTTCTGAACTATGGAAGAATAATCTGAAAGGTGAAAAGAGAGACGAATAACATTTTAAACATTAAATTACTGCACTATGGCAGAAATGGATACCTCCTCGGGTGGGGGACATAAAAAAGGCCCGGGGGTCAAAAAAGCGAAGAAACTGTCTACCCGCGTGGATTTAACACCCATGGTGGATTTAGGTTTTCTATTGATCACTTTCTTCATTTTTACAACCACAATGAGCCAGCCTACGGCAATGCGTCTTTTCTTACCGAAAGATGCTGACAAGCCGGAGGATCAGAATAAGGCTAAGGAATCCGGAGCATTAACTATTATTCTTGGAAAAGATGGCAACATCTTTTATTATGAAGGAATTTTGGATAATACTGCATCGAATTTTAAAAATTCCAATTTTGGTAATGGCGATGAAGGAATACGTAATGTAATTCTCCGTAAAAAAGCCAGCACTAATGAAAAGGATTTGGTGATTGTAATTAAACCAAGCAGTGAGTGTACGTATAAAAACGTAGTAGATATATTGGATGAAATGTCTATTAATGCTTTAAAACGGTATGCCTTGGTAGATATTAGTGACATTGAAAATCAATTGGTTGTGAAATCAGAACAGAATGCTGCTGCAACCACTAAATAATTTTATGGAATTATTTAGCATTTAGAATCTTACTATTAAAGATAATATACATGGAAGTAAACAAAATTTTGAACGCTGATATCCTCGATATCATTTTTGAGGGGAGAAACAAGGAGTACGGCGCTTATGAGTTACGTAAATCGTATAACAGACGGTTGCGTACTGCCCTGATTTTCATGGTTGCTACATGTGGTTTTTTCTTTCTTGCATCCTTTATTGCCAATTCTGTAAAAAAGAGGCAAGCGGATATTGTGGTGCAGGATGTTAACCTCGAAAATATGAAAGCAGAGGACAAGAAGCCAGAACCACCACCACCACCTCCTCCTCCAAAACAGGAGCCACCTAAAGTGGAAATTACCAAATTCACTCCTCCTAAAATTGTAAAGGATGAAGAGGTAAAGGAAAAAGATGAAATAAAAGAAGTTGAAAAACTGGAAGATACAAAAATCGGTACCATTAATCAGGAAGGTGCTAAAGACGAAGGTGTAGTTGCACCGGTTGTTGAAAGCAAGGGTACTGGTGTTGTTGAAGCTCCAAAGCAGGAAGAAGATTATGATAAAGTATTTACTGTGGTTCAGATACCCGCTGAATTCCCTGGAGGAACAGCAGGATGGCAGAAATATCTGGAGCGTAATCTGAACAGAGATCTTCCTGTTGAGAATGGTGCACCTCCCGGCAAATACACTGTTGTAGTAACTTTTATCGTAGATAAAACAGGAGCTATCAGTGATGTGTCTGCAGAAAATGATCCCGGTTATGGAACTAAAGATGAGGCAGTTCGCGTTATTAAAAAAGGTCCATCCTGGAAACCAGCGGTACAAAATGGCCGTAATGTAATTTATCGCCACCGCCAAAGTGTAACCTTTGTTGTTTCTGAAGAATAGAAAATATAAGGTATTCTTTTTAAATAATCAATGATTAAATCCCTTCATTTTATGAAGGGATTTTTTTTACTTTACAGTAGAAAATAATTCCTGTAAGTGTTGTTCCTCTTGCCATATGATGCAACTGTAAACGGGATTTACAGGTGAATTGATCACCTAATATTAAGTAAGATGGAAGTCAGTAAAATCCTTTCTGCCGATTTACTGGACATCATCTTCGACGGAAGAAACAAGACATATGGAGCCTATGAGCTCCGAAAGACTTATTCTCACAGACTCGCCGAAGCGTTAATTATCACTATAGCGGTATGCGTAGTGTCAATTGGTGTCCCACATATCTTTTCAGTCTTTGTGAAACCTGCAGCACATAATGAGATGTATGTAAAAGATGTTTCACTGGAAGATTTAAAACAACAGGATGAGAAAAAGAATATCCCTCCTCCGCCACCTCCTCCTAAAATGGAGCCTCCAAAAGTAGAAATTTCAAAGTTCACTCCTCCACTTATTGTGAAAGATGCTGAAGTTAAAGAGGCAGATGAAATAAAAGAAGTATCAAAACTTGAAGATACCAAAATTGGTACTATTAATCAGGAAGGTACAAAAGATGAAGGTCTGGTAACAGCAGCACCTGTTGAAGCAAAAGGAACAAGTACAGTAGAAGCTCCAAAGCAACAGGAAGATTATGATAAAATATATACCATTGTGGAAATACCAGCAGAATTTCCCGGGGGGCAACCCGCATGGCAAAAATATCTGGAACGTAATCTAAACAGAGATCTCCCAATACAAAATGGGGCGCCTGTTGGAAAATATATTGTAAGGGTTTCTTTTTTAGTTGATAAAACCGGTGCTATCAGTGACGTAAGGGGAGAAAATGATCCGGGTTATGGAACTCAGGAAGAAGCAATAAGAGTCATTAAAAAAGGCCCGAACTGGAAACCCGCAGTTCAAAACGGCAGAAACGTTAACTACAGACACATTCAAAATATCGTTTTTGTTGTCTCTGATAGTGAATAAGAGGCCTTTAATTATTGCAGGGGCTGCTTAATTTATTAAGCAGCCTTTTTTATTTAAGCATAAAGCACAGCTTTCTCTATTTTTGAAAAAAAAACATGAGCAGCAAATTCAGGGATTGGGATGATACAATTGTTGCACTGGCTACGGCTCCCGGAATTGGAGCTATTGCAGTAATCAGGATCAGTGGGCCAAAAGCGATTGCAATTGTAAATTCGTTGTTTGATAAAAAGGATTTAACTGTTCAACAATCACATACTATTCATATTGGGTTAATAAAAGATGAAGAGGAGGTTTTGGATGAAGTGGTGGTATCCCTTTTTAAAAATCCAAAATCCTATACCGGCGAGGATGTTATTGAACTAAGCTGCCATGGATCTCCATATATACAACAAAGAATTATAGAAGCTATCACAAAAAGAGGGGCGAGGCTGGCAAAGCCGGGAGAATTTACACAAAGAGCTTTTTTAAATGGCAAACTGGATCTCATTCAGGCAGAAGCAGTTGCAGACATTATTGCCAGTAATACCCAAGCCAGTAAAAATGCAGCATTAAAAAATATGAAAGGAGGATTTTCGTCATCCCTTAAATATTTAAGAGAACAATTGATTCGTTTTTCAGCTATGATAGAACTGGAATTGGATTTCTCTCAGGAAGATGTTGAGTTTGCGGACAGAAAATCTTTAAATGGATTAATTACAGAACTTGAAATCCAAACTCATTCCTTGTTAGATTCTTTTTTATTAGGAAATGTAATAAGAAATGGGGTACAGGTGGCCATTATAGGTAAGCCTAATGCAGGCAAATCTACTTTGCTAAATTCCCTATTAAATGAAAACAGAGCCATTGTAAGTGATATTGCAGGTACTACCAGGGATACCATTGAAGAAATTTTGAATATAGATGGAGTTTTATTCAGACTTATTGATACAGCCGGAATTAGAATGCATTCCGCTGATATCATTGAAAATATGGGAATGCAAAGAAGTTTAGAGAAAATGGAACAGGCAGATGTTGTTATTTATCTGTTTGATGCGAATGAAACAAACGCAAATGAATTGACTGTTATACAATCCACATTTGAAGAAAAATCTGCTATATACCTCCTGGTAGCTAATAAAGCAGATCGGTTAGCTGATAGCATAAAAAGAGAGTTTGAATCATTCCAGAATATTTTATACATCTCTGCTAAAACCAATTCAGGTATTGAAATTCTGAAACATCAGCTTAAACGAATTGCAGTTAAAGGGGATATTCATACAGAATCTGTTGTCATCACCAATGCAAGGCATTTTGATGCATTACAGAAACTGAAAGCGGCTTTACAGGAAGTCAGGAGTGGATTGGAAGATCATATTTCGGGAGATTTACTGGCATTGGATATCCGCCAGTGTTTACATTATCTGGGTTTGATTACCGGAGAAATAACGAATGAGGATCAGCTTGATTTTATTTTCAGTAAATTCTGTATAGGCAAGTAACCAAATCAAAGAGTGGGAAAGTAATTTTGATTCCTATCATTTAAAATTTGTAACAATTAAGCCATTGTATACTTGTTTCAAGTACCTGAAAGAAACTGTGTCTGAATTAATTTAAAAAAGAATTTTACGCTCAATACTAATTTGAATTTAATGCTAAAAATTTACTAGATTCATTAAATAAATGATTTCATACACCCCCATTACAAATTGAGTTTTATGAGGCCGATATCCATTCCTGTTTATATACTACAGTCCTGGCAGAATGATCTTTCAGAAGATGAAAAAATAAAACACATTCAGCAGTCTTATAAAAATTTATACAAAGGAAATCCGGAAGTTTCAATTGTAATTCCGGCATATAATGAAGAGAAAAATATTTTACAAACTCTGCTGTCTTTAAGCAATAATGAAACTAAATATTCTGTAGAAATTATAGTAGTAAATAATAATTCAAAAGATAATACAGAAGCAATTGTCAAAGCAACTGGTGTGAATTGTGTTACTGAATTGAAACAGGGTATTACTGCAGCCAGGACAGCAGGATTAATGAATGCAAAGGGGAAATTTATATTAAATGCAGATGCTGATACTATCTACCCGAAAGATTGGGTACAATTGATGATTGCACCTCTTGAAAATGAAGGAATTGCATTAACCTATGGAACATTTGCATTTATTCCAGTTGGGAAAACAGGTAGACTTACCTATTTTTTTTATGAATATTTTGCTGATTGTATCCGTGTTATTAATGGTTATAGAAAAGATGAAGCTGTAAATGTGTATGGATTTAATTCTGCTTACAGACGCGAGCAGGGTATAGCAGTAGATGGCTATCAGCATCCGCCGGGTAGTAATGAAGATGGATACCTTGCATTAAAACTTCGTAATCAGGGATATGGCAAACTTTATAAAGTTAATGATATAAAAGCTTTAGCCTGGACTACAGACAGAAGGATACAGTCTGATGGAGGACTTTGGAATGCCACATCACAAAGGCTCAAAAAGTTCTTTTCAAGGAGTAAAGAAATTTCTATCAGAAGTGACCTTTAAGCAAATTGTGGAAAATCTGTTTTCATTTGCGTAATTACAGTTTGCAAAACGGAATCAATTTTTGAAACATATTCATGAATGATTTGTTCATCTGTAATAATCGCTTCTTTCATTTCCAATGCCCTAATTATAGTTTTAAGGTCATTGATGCCCATACTTTCAATAGTAGATTTCATTTTGTGTGCATAGAAGTTAATACCTTTTCTATCTTTCTGGGCCTCAGCATCCTTAAGTTTATTTAAATCTATTGTTATATTGTCTAAAAATAATTTTACCATCTTTTCTACAAATACAGGATTATTTCTGCCTATGACATTTACCATTGACAGATCGTACAGTCTTTCATGATTTTGGTTTTCCATTTCTTTATTATTTATGTTTGAAAGTGTAGTATCAGGTTCATTTTCAGTTGAAAAAAACTTTCTAATCACTTTATATAATCTTTCTTCTGTGTATGGTTTTGTAATGTAATCATTCATTCCAGCATTTAAGTACTTCTGATCATCTCCTTTTAATGCATTAGCAGTTAATGCAATAATAGGTATTGAAGATTTTATGGGATCAGACAATTTCCTGATGGCTCTGGTGGCCGCAATACCATCCATTTCAGGCATTTGAATATCCATTAAGATTAAATCGTAATGATGTAAAGTAACTTTATCCAGGGCTTCTTTACCATTATTGGCTATATCAGTTGAAATGCCCCAGTCTTCCAAAATATGTTTAGCCAGGTATTGGTTCAATTCAACATCTTCAGCTATTAATATTTTCTTCTTTGCATTGTTTTTAAAAGTCATTTCAATCTTAACATCTTCCTTTAATTGCTGAGGGCTACCAGTTTTATAGGGTATTGTAAACCTGAAATTTGTTCCCTGTCCTGAAACACTTTGTACTTCAATAGTTCCGCCCTGCATTTCTACTAAGTTTTTGCAAATAGAAAGGCCTAACCCGGTTCCTCCGTATTTTCTTGCTATATCAGTAGAAGCCTGAACAAAAGGGTCAAATATTGATTTTATTTTTTCTTCATTAATGCCGACTCCGGTATCAGATACAATAAATTCAACCAGTGCTTTGTTTTCTTTTTGTTCAATTACAGACGAGCTTATTGTTATTTCACCATTTGGTGTAAACTTAAGGGCATTACTTAACAGATTATTTAAAATCTGACTAAGACGGTAAGGGTCCCCTTCCAGAACCATTTGAGCAGGAATATTGTTTTTGAAAAAAAGTTGAATACCTTTTTCTTCCGCTTTATATTGAAATGACTGAATGGTGGTTGCAGCTTTTTCGGCAATTTTAAAATGTACTGATTCAAATTCAAATTTGCCAGAAGCTATTTTTTCGATATCTAATACATCATTTACTATAACTAATAAATTATTTGCAGATTCTGTTATTAATTTGATATAATTTTTTTGTTGTTCATTTAATGTAGTTTTTGCAATAAGATTGGCAACACCAAGAATACCTGTCATGGGGGTTCTTATTTCATGACTCATATTGGCAAGAAAAATTTCTTTAGCTTTTGATGCCTCTTCAGTTAATTTTTTTGCCAACATTAATTCCTGTTCAGCATTGATGCGATCTGTAATATCCTGAGAAAACCCAATAACATAAGGTTCTGCACCAGCTTCTTTTACCTGGTAATTCTGGAAAAGCAGAAAGAGCTTTTTACCGGATTTATGAACAACAGTAAATAAACCTTTTGCTTTTTCTTCTCCGTTTATTTTGTCTAAATATTCAGGTTTGAATAAAGGTTTATTCTTTTCCGGAATAAATTCAGCCAGATTTTTACCGATTAATTCTTCACTTGAATACCCTAAAGATTCACAGATAGCCGGATTTACAGATAAAAGTACACCATTCAGATCATGCGTGCATATTAGTGCCTGACTGTAATTAAATAAATCACGGTATCTTTTTTCATTTAAGAGAAATTGTTGCTCAATTTGTTTTTGTTTAGTAATATTCAGGCCATATCCAATGACAGTTTTAATTTCGCCTTTCTCATCTAATACAGGATACATATACCTTAAATGGTATTCCTCAATTCCATCGGGTGTTGTTAATTTTTCTTCCCAGGATTTTAACTTTTTAGAATTTATAACATCATTAAATACCGCCCTGCGGCTTTCAAAAACAGATAAAGGTTTATTTCTTTCTCTGCAATAGTCTTCATCTTTTTTCCCGATCAACCATTGCCTGATTTCCGGGTTTTTAATTGCTATGGGGTTCAGGAAAAGATATGTGTGATTTTTATCAAAAACAGCTATGTCTGCAGGAATTTCGTTTAATACATCTTCATAAAATTTTCTTTGTTCTTCAAGCTTCTTTTCTGCTAATTTTTTCTCAGTAATATCCATTATAATACCATTGAAAATCCTGCATCCATCACTATTTTCATATGAAAAAGAAGCATTAATAGAACTCCACATGATACCTTTAGGTGTAATAAATCTTCCCTCATAATTAAAAGATTCATTATTTTTTTCTGAATTGACTATCTTTTCAGTAAGTATTTTTTGATCATATGGATGAACAAATTTCATCAGATTAGCAGATTCTGCGATAGTAATTCCAAATATTCGTTCAATTGCAGTACTTACAAATCTGAATCCATGTGAACCATCTTTATTAAATCCGTATTCATAAACTACACCTGGAATATTTTCTGAGATGGTTCTTAATTGTTTTTCATTTCTTTCAAGTGCAAGAGCGGTAATTTTCCTCTCTGTTATATTGGTATGCGTACCAATCATTCTTAAAGGTTTTCCATCTGCAGTGCGACTGATAATCATTCCTCTGTCAAGCACCCAGATATATTTCCCCTGTTTATTTTTAATACGGTATTCTCTGGAATGGTTGGTTATTTTTTCTTCTTCATATTCCTTATCTGTTTCTTCAATTATATGAAAGTCGTCAGGATGAATCCTGCTGGTCCATTCATATACTTCATTCAAAAATTCATTGTCTGCATATCCCAGCATTTTCTTATATTCCTTAGAAAAGTAAGTTTCACCGGTTTGAAAATCAAATTCCCATACTCCATCACCTGCGCCCTCCAGGGCAAATTCCCATCTTTCTTCAGCTTCTTTTAGTTTTTTCTCTGCATTTTTTCTGTCTGTAATATCTTCTTCCAGTGCAAAAAACTGAACTACATTACCTTCATTATCAAATAATGGCTGGCCTGAAAATCTTATCCAGTAAGGAGATCCTGACTTATTGTAATTTAAAATTTCACATTCAAAAGGCAGCTTATTGTTAATTTGGGTTCTTAAATATTTTACAGTTTCCGGATTAGTAGCGTTACCCTGTAAAAAGCTTCCGGGTTTTTTACCAATTACTTCTTCTAATGTATATCCTGTAATTTTTGTAAAAGATTTATTAACCCATTGAATTTTAACCTGAGCATCGGTTACCACTACACCATTAATTGTTTCTTCAGCGATTAGTGAAAGCCTTTTTAATTCGTTTCTTTGATTATTAAGCGTTTTTAATAATTTTTTAATATCATTATTGGTGATTTCCTGGGTTTTTAATACATGTAACAATTCCATTACTGTATCATGAATAGCAAAATCTGTTATTGTAAGATGTAATGAATTTGCATCTTCAATTGAGTTAAACCAGGGAGATCCCAAAAAAAGTAGTTCCTGTTTATCTTCAATAAACTCAAAACCTCCTTTAAAATTGAAAACCGGGTTTTCTTTGCTGCCAAATATGAGTAATTGATTCTGAAAACTAATTAAATTATTGAAAGTTAAATTAATATGCTGAGGCCTTAGAAATTTAAAACAATCTGAAAAATATTTATTCTCAAGATCAGGGAATATTTTTTTGAGTGATTTCCCATAATCAATAATCTTCATATCCTTGTCGACAAGAATAAAAAAAGGAAATAAGCGATTGAACTGATCTTTATCAAATGAAAATGGCATAATCGATAGGATTACCAGATTACTTTAAATATTTCGTGATTGCTACCTGCATTTCTGCTTTGTAATAATTCTATTTTTGTTTCTGTATGATATAATTTAGATAAACCCTGCAAAAGACCCCTTACAAATTCCTGCAGCCCTTGTCTTTTTGAAAAATAATGTACTTGCAAACTATTTGTTTGAATATCAGAAATAGTGAATTCAGGAGGAGTTAATTTGGGATAAATTAAAATGACCCTGTTATGAAACATAGGGAGATTAATTAGAAATTCTTTTAATGTAGATCCTCCGGCATTCAATAAACCACCATATTTTTCTTTGCCGGTTTTTAGTATCCAGTATTCACCAAAAGTAATCAGAACATCTTCAATAGGGATATTCATTACATGGGATACGGAAATTGCAAGTTTGAAAGTAATTTCGTCATCATAGGGCTCATTACTAAGTAAAAAATCAGTATCAACACCACTGTGTTGTTTAATTGATTCCCATTTATCTGTTCCAAAATTATCAATAACAAGATCCTCAATAGCTTTATTTACAATCCCATACATATTTTTCAATAGTTTAAACGGTAGCAAATATTTTTGGGTTATAGATTTTATTTACAAGATAAGTCATTTTAGTATTGACTTTATGGCGATTTAATAATCTTATAAAAAATTTTTTTTAATTGGGCTGATAAAATATTTAACTTTCGCTATCAGAATAACTAAAATTACATTTATGAGTTCTACTAATTCTTCTAAATCCAAAATTCTTGTTGTTGAGGATGATATTTATATGCAAACTATTCTTAACGAATACCTTAGTTCGCTATTTGAGATTGAGACCGTTTCAAATGGAATGGATGCACTTGTGTTATTGCAAAATGGTAATTTGCCGGATCTTATCATATCTGACCTTAATGTTCCTCAATTAAACGGGATGGAACTGATTGCTCAGATTAAAGCCAGTGATTTTTTTAATTCGATCCCCATTATGATTTTATCTGGAGAGGAAAGCTCCGAAATGCGTATAAAATGCTTAAATGCCGGAGCGGAAGATTACGTGGTTAAGCCATTTAATCCAAGAGAGCTTGAAGCCAGGATAAGAGTTATATTACGCCGTATGGGAAAGTTTTAATTATAAAAAAAACCTATGAACCCTTCTCAGAACAATCAACAGATTATTGCTTTAATTCAATGCAGTGATAATGTAAAGTCTTTCTTTCAGTTATGCAATTTGAAAAGCAGAAAATTTCTTTATTTTGATAATGGAATTGCTTTGGCAAATCAATGGGAAAAACAAAAACTGAATATAGTTGCAATTATTTCTGAAAGTGAAATTCTTTCTATTAATGGTATTTCTTTAATTGAAACTTTGCATAAAAAAAAGTTTCCCAGTGTTCCATTCTGCCTGGTTTTGCAGTATAAACAGTTAAATGAATATAATACCAGACTTGCATTAAATGCAGGGGTAGCAGACTTTTTTGCCATGCCTCTGAAAATTAAGAACCTGGAAACACGGCTTAATTTCTTAATTGAAAGATGGGATGAGTTGAACAGTAAGAAAAAGGAAAAATCTTTCATTCCGTATAAAACACCGGTAATAAAAAGGCTTTTTGATTTATTTTTTGCAGGATTAGCCTTGTTATGCCTATCTCCTTTATTTCTGATTATTTATCTTTTAATAAGGCTGGAATCAAAGGGGCCTGTATTTTATTATTCCTTAAGGGTAGGAACAGGTTACAGGATATTTAAATTTTTTAAATTCAGGTCCATGTATGCCGATGCAGATAAGCGGCTAAAGGATTTAAAACATCTTAATCAGTACAATAATTCAGGGGCTGAAGCAGCAATGGCAACAGGAGAGTCCGACGGTGATTACCGTTGTGATGAGTGTATCAATTTAGGGATTAGTTGTAAGTTCCCGATTTTTGCTGATAATATTCAATGGTGTGAAAAAGATTATATAGAAAATAAAAAGACAAAAGGGGGGGCTGCTTTTTTCAAATTGAAAGATGATCCAAGAATTACCCGTATAGGTAAATTTATCAGGAATACCAGTATTGATGAATTACCACAGTTATGGAATGTAATAATCGGGGATATGAGTATTGTAGGCAACAGGCCTTTACCATTGTATGAAGCTGAAAAGCTTACTACTGACAAATATGCCCTTCGTTTTCTTGCGCCTGCCGGAATAACTGGGTTATGGCAGGTAGAAAAAAGAGGAAAAGGTGAAATGAGTGAAGAAGAAAGGCTGATGTTGGATAATGTGTATGCAAAAAATCACAGTTTTTTGAATGACATTAAACTAATTTTAAAAACTATACCAGCTTTATTTCAAAAGGAGAGTGTTTAGAAGCATAAAATTTTGTATATTAAAATTGAATCCTGTTTTGTAGTGAAAAGTACTACAAACAGGATTTTTAGTTGATTCTTTCCCAATCATTTTTGATAAAATTATATTGTTTTATCACTTTGGCGGGATTACCCACTGCAATAGAATAAGGCGGAATATTTTTTGTTACAACAGCACCGGCTGCAATTACACTATGTTTACCTATAGTAACACCGGCAGTTATTACAGCATTTGCTGCAATCCAACATTCATCTTCTATAACAATTGGAGCAGTAAGTATGGGCTGTCTGTGAATGGGAATTTGGATATCTCTGTATTCGTGATTTAAAGCACTTGCAACAATATTTTGAGCAAAAATCACATCATTCCCAATAGTAATCGGTCCAATTATAGTATTACCCATTCCAATAAGGGTGTTTTTTCCAATAATAACATTTCCAACTCCATTATTTATAGTCGAAAAATCTTCAATAGTAGAATAATCGCCTAGTTCAAATTTGTTAAATGGCAATACATCTAACCTAAGATTACATCTTATTTTTGAACCCTTACCTCTTTTATGTATAAAAGGGTTAACAAACCATTTTACCCAAAGCCTTGGCCTGGCTTCATTTTTAGGAATAAGCAAGCGGTGAATTATTTTTTTAAGGGAAGGATTTTGTTTTATGGCCGACTTTAATGACATGGTTAAATTTTATGAATACCTAAGGTATAAATAATTCAATTGTAATGCAGGAATTTAAAATTTATAATAACTGAAATAAGCTTAAGTGTTTATAGCTGGAATAATTTTATTTTGTATCTTTAAAATAAACATAATTAGTTAAATAGAGCTTAAGGTTGTGCCGATTTTAGAATATTTAATAAATATCAATTTTTGTATCCAATAATGCAAGTTTCTGTGAAATACCTTGTTATAATAGCCCTTGTCTTCAGCAGTTCAATTGTCAATGCCCAGCAATCTTTAATGCAGCAAGTTGATAATGTATTCCTTCAGAAGTTAATAGATACTGCCAAATTATATTATCCTAAAATGGGTACTTTTGGTCATCGTATAAATATTGCTTCAGAAGAAGTAAAAAAAGCAAGAGCATCCTGGTTTGAACTGCTTACATTTTCATTATCCTATAGCCCTACAAATACTACAACTGCAGTTGCTCCAACCTTATCAGGTTTTCAGGTGGGTGTTTTTTTTAATATAGGTACAATTTTAGAAAAACCGCATAACATAAAAGAAGCTAAGGAAGCATTGGCAATTGCTGTTTTGGATAAAAAAGAGTATAACTTAAACATAGAGGCAGAAGTTAAAAGCAGGTATTATAAATACCTGCAGCAAATGGCTGTTTTAAAAATGCAAAATGAAAGTATTGTAGATTTTGAAGTAATAGAAAAGCAAACAAAATATAGATTTGAAAAGGGGGAGGAGACCCTGGAAAATTACAGTAAAGCAATTGTAGCTTTGAATGGTCAAAGACAAAACATTATTGCTGCAGAAGGATTTTATTTGATAGCAAAATCAACATTGGAAGAAATTATTGGAAAAAAATTAGAAGCAATTCATTAATGGAACTAAGCAATTTTATAAAATTATTAAAAAGGCAAAAATACACTTTGATATTTGTGCCATTACTGGCCATTGCCATTACTTATTTTCTGGTACGTAAAATGCCGGACAGTTATACTTCAAAGGCTAGAATTGGAACTGGATTAGTGGATCAATCTCAACAATCAGTATTAGGAAATCAGGCAGATGCGCAGGAATCAAAAATAAACCAGCAGTTTGCTAATCTGATACAGATGATGCAACTAAAAAAAGTGTATGATCAGGTTTCGTATCAATTAATTCTGCATGATTTAACCAATGATACTTCTTTACGCAAACCCAGTAAATTATTTAAAGAACTGCCAGAAAATGCAAAAAAGCATGCAAAGGAAATATTTACAGAATTATACAGGACCAGATCTTCATTGCAGCCTACAATTGATGATCATGTTGGGTTGAAAAAAGTCCTGATATCTATGGGGTATGATGATGAAACATTAAGAAAAAAAATGGTTGTATATAGGGTAAATAACAGTGATTATATTGATATTGAATTTGAATCTGATTCCCCTCTTTTCTCTGCATTTGCAATCAATACTTTATGTAAAGAGTTTATCAATTACTATACAGATGTTGTTAAACTTAGCCAGTTAAGGGCAGTTAATTTTCTTGACAGTATACTTCAACAGAAAAAGGCAATAATGGACAGGCAGATGTCATTGCTTAAAAATTATAAAATTGATAACAGGGTTTTGAATCTAAATGAACAGGCAAAGAGTTTATATGGTCAACTTGCCGATTTTGAAACAAGAAAAGAAATAACTGAAAAAGATATACTTGCTTATAAAGGGGCTCTTAAAAATATTGATGCAAAGTTTAATCCTCAGGACAGGCAATTCATTGAAAGTGCGATGGTGAAAGTGAACCAGGAAATCATCATCGTAAAGGAACAGGTGAAGCTTGCCAATGATGAATACATTCAAAGCAATTATGATTCTAAGTATAAGCAAAAACTGGATTCGTTAAGAACAATATTGGTAACAAAAATAAATGAATCAACTGATAAATATATTGTTAATCCTTTAGCTGCTAAGCAAAACCTTGTATTGCAAAAAATTGGGTTAGAAGTGAATCTTGATATTGCAACTTATAGTGTACAATCATTAGAATCAGAACTGATTAAATTAAATAAAAAATTTGACGAGCTAGTTCCACATGAAGCAGTAATTCAAGCCTATGAAACTTCTATTGACTTTGCTAGCAAAGAGTATATTGAGATCTTAAAAAAATACAATGAAACCAGTCTGGAGTCAAGTCAAACAATACAGTTAAGACTGGTAGAAATAGCAATGCCGGGAGGATTGCAACCTTCTAAAAAATCTTTATTAATCATTTTAAGCGGTGTCATCAGTCTGATACTCTGTATGGTGGTTTTATTTGTTTTATTTTATTTGGATGATTCTGTAAAAGTTGCGAAAGAACTGGCAAATAAAACTGAAATTACAGTGCTTGGTTTTCTTCCAATGATCAAAAAAACCTTACTTAATTTACAGGAAATCTGGAACGAAGATTTAACTGCCAGTATTGAATACAGAAATTTGTTACGTGATATAAGATTTGAAATTGAAACCGGGATGCAGGCTTCGAAAGTACTATTAATAAACAGTATTAATCCAAAGGAAGGTAAAACGATACTGGTTTTGAGCCTTGCATATGCCTATTCCCGTGTAAATAAAAAAGTATTACTGATTGATGGAAACTTTGTAGATCCTAAAATTACTGAGATAGTACAACCTGTTTGCTTTTTGGAGGATTATCTCGAAAATAAAATTACCTGTAGTGAGTTTTTAACTAAGGAACCAATTGATGTATTGGGTTCACGGGGTGGCGATGTTTCATTATTGGAAATAGCAAATGAAAACAATATTCAGCAAAAATTATCAGAACTGAAATCGCATTATGATATTATTATCATTGAAGCTTCTGCATTAAATTATCTCAACAAGTCTAAAGAGTGGATACTATTCAGTGATAAAATATTGTCAGTATTTCAGGCCAATCAAACTATAACATTGGTAAAACAACAGCATATAAATTATCTCAAATCTTTGGACAATAAATTTATTGGTTGGGTTCTGAATAAAGTCACAAATGAAAAGGTGAAGTTTAAGAAAACAAAGAAAAAAAAGTGAGTTTAAATCATATTTTATGATACAATCAGTTATTCATGATATTTGGATTTTATTTCAAATAATTTTAGGCTATAATTTGGTTTTCCCCATTTTGATTCTACTAATTTATCTTCCTGTAAAAGCGTTTTCTTTTATAAAGACAAAAGAATTAACTACAGAATCCGATTATGCAATAATTGTTACAGCATATGAGCATACTCAAACTTTACCAGCTGTTGTTAATTCTCTTTTACAATTGAGATATCAAAACTACCTAATCTATATAGTTGCTGATAAATGTGATATTTCAGAATTGAGATTTGATGATGAAAGGGTTATTCTTTTAAGGCCGGAAACAACTTTGGGAAGTAATACCCGTTCTCATTTTTATGCAATTGACAGATTTAAAAGAAAGCATGAACGATTAACTATAATTGATAGTGACAACCTTGTTGATCCTGATTATCTGATAGAATTAAATAAATTATTTAATGCAGGGTTTATTGCAGTGCAAGGAGAGCGAAAAGCTAAAAATTTGAATACTACTTATGCCTGTTTAGATGCTGCCAGGGATATCTATTATCATTTTTATGATGGGGTTGTATTATTTGGAGCTGGTTCATCCGGCACACTGGCAGGATCCGGGATGGCATTTACAGTTCAATTATATAAAGATTGTCTGGAAAGTATGGATATAACCGGTGCTGGATTTGATAAGGTATTACAGAAAGAAATTTTATTGAGAAAATGCAGAATCGCTTTTACAAAGAATGCAATAGTATATGATGAGAAAACAACCCGATCCGATCAATTGGTGAAACAACGGGCCAGGTGGATTAATACATGGTTCCGCTATTTTAAATTCGGGTTTATATTACTCTTTAAGGGGATTAGAAACTTAAACTGGAATCAGTTTTTATTTGGAATTGTTCTGCTTCGGCCCCCTTTGTTTATTTTCTTATTAGTTTCCCTTTGTTGTTTAATAGTCAATTTTTTCATTAGTACTTCGGCAGCAATTATTTGGGTTTTCGGTTTCGGACTTTTTATTATTGGATTTTTTCTTTCATTAATATTCTCAAAAACAGATAAGCGTATTTACCTTTCTTTGATAAATATTCCAAAATTTGTTTTCTTTCAGGTATTATCGCTTCTGAAAGTAACAAAAGCGAACCAGGTTTCAGTAGCAACACAACATTATTTTGATAAAACAATTGAAGAGATAAAAAAATAATACTTTAGTCAGGTTCTAAATTACATGTATGTTAAAAGACTCAATTAAGGTGTTATTGCAGAAAATTCTGGGCTATGATAATTATCTTTTCATTTTTGCGCTATTCTGTATCAGGAGGTTAAAGACAAACTCTTATGAAAGCAGTTTTAAATACTTTATGAGTATAATACCTGAAAATGGTAAAATTTTAGATATAGGGGCAAATATCGGATTAATGAGTATTGCACTTTCTAAAAAATTTCCGTCCACAGAAATTTACGCATTTGAACCTATTCCTTCTAATATTCAAACATTTAAAAGAGTAATGAATAGGTTTCGGGTTCGTAATGTAACATTAATAGAATCTGCATTAGGAAATGTAAACGGTATAATTAAAATGGTTTTACCTGTAATAAAACACTCAAAACGACATGGGCTCAGCCATGTTTGGCAAAAAGGAAATAATGATGAATGGAACCGGGGGGAAATATATTCAGTTCAGATTAACAGATTAGATGATTTAAATTTAATTAAATCAGCAGGTAAGATTGCAGCTGTGAAAGTAGATGTTGAGAATTATGAATTTGAAGTATTTTCCGGTGCAAAAGAATTAATCGCAAAACATCGCCCCATTATTTATTCAGAATTATGGGATAATCAGAAAAGGGAATCGTGTATTGAGTTATTCAGGAAATTGGACTATGCTGTTAAAATAGTGGAGCATAATGAATTAATAGATTTTACAAATCAAAATGACATAAACTTTATTTTCATTCCTCAAAAGCAATAGTTATGAGAATTGAACCTGTAAAACAGATTAAGGATGATCCTTTACTCTTTGAAAAAAGAAAAAAAAGGATTGAAGATATTACACATAAGATTGCCGTATATTTTACGCTGTTGATCATTATTTTTTTCTTTTTTAAAATGATTGTTCCTTGAACAACACAATTCAAATACCATTAAATACTAGTAAAAAAAGAAAAAGAGAAATCATCAGAGATTGGTGCAGGCAAACTTTTCTTATTGAAAAATTAGCAAATAAATTTGGTCTTATTTTTTTTATTGCATGTTCTATCTTATTGTCTGTTGCCGTATCATTGTTTGGAGTAACGTTTGGTATTCTTATAGCAATCGTATTAATAGCAATACCTGTAGTTGTTGGCCTCGTTATTTATCCTCAGTTCGGAATTATAGTGTACCTGTCAATGTCGTTTTCAATCATGTTTCTTTTGCGATATGGAATTTCTTTTCCATTAGGAACATTGATGGATGGAATGTTGGTATTATTTATTTTAGGATTATTCATACAGCAAAAAAGGAAACCCGACTGGGCCATTTTTAAAAGCCCTGTATCTTTATGGATCCTGATTTGGATTGGATATAATTTTCTTGAATTTGGGAATCCTACAACCGAATCCAGAACTGCCTGGGTTTATACAATCAGAGGAATGGCATTAGTGACCATGATGTATTTTATCTTTCTTTATAATATTAGAACCAAGGCATACATGCGCTTTGTTTTTAAATGGTGGTTGGGATTCATGCTTATAGCTGCATTGTATGCATTTAAACAGGAATATCTGGGATTTTATGATTTTGAAGAGGCTTATAATCATTCTGAAGGAGTGCCTCTTTTACTGTTTATTGCGGGTCATTGGCGTAAATATTCTGTCTTTTCAGACCCTGTTACATTTGCTTATAATATGTCAATTGCCAGCCTCTTATGCATAGGATTATTAACAGGCCCATTAAAAGCATATCAACGTATCATTCTCATTTCATTAATTGTGATTATGCTTGTGGGGATGATGTATTCAGGAACAAGGGGGGCATTCCCTTTAGTACCTGCAAGTTTGATATTATATGCAATACTTAATTACAGTAAAAAAATACTTATTTTCACTGCAGTAGCTGCAGTATTTGTTGTTGGGTTGATTTTTATGCCTACCTCAAATCAAAATATATTACGATTTCAATCTGCCTTCAGGCCCAATGATGATCCATCCTATATAGTCCGGAAACTTAATCAGGCAAGAATCAAACCCTATGTATGGGCTCATCCTTTAGGTGGTGGACTAGGTTCTACAGGAGAATGGGGCAAAAAATTTGCACCAGGTTCGTTTCTATCCAGCTTCCCTCCGGATAGCGGATATGTTAGAACTACAGTAGAATTAGGATGGATTGGACTTATAATATTCTGTATTATGATTTTCACGATAATCAAAACAGGAATTGATAATTATTATAAAATTCGTGACCCGGAATTAAAGTCGTATTCCCTGGCAATGGTATTGATGGTTTTTGCCTGGAATATAGCTAACTTTCCGCAGGAAGCATTGGTACAATACCCATCTAATGTGATTTTTTATTTAACTGTTGCCATGATTAATGTTTGTTTGAGAATAGATCAGGAGCAACAAAAAAGTCTTGTATATGAATAATGCAAATCAGGATTTGGTCACCAACAGGGATATAGTAATTGTTGGGCAGCAACCCTGGGATGTTGAAATTGGAAGCAATTGCAAGGATATAGCAATTGAACTATCAAAACACAACAGAGTTTTGTATGTAAATTCACCATTAGACAGAATTACATTACTAAGAAAGAAAAATGACGATAAAGTAAAAAAAAGAGTTGATGTCATTGCAGAAAAAACAGATTCATTAATTGAGATACAAAAAAATTTATGGAATTTTTATCCTGATGAATTAATAGAATCTATTAACTGGATCAGAAGTCAGTCGATTTTTGAATTTTTTAATAAAAAAAACAACAGGAAACTTGCCAATTCTATTCAAAGGGCTTTGAACAGACTTAATTTTAAAGACATTATTCTATTTAATGATAATGATATGTTCCGGTGTTTTTATCTGAAGGACTATTTAAAGCCGGATATCAGTATCTATTATTCCAGAGATTTTATGCTGGCTGTTGATTACTGGAAAAAACATGGAACCAAACTTGAACCTGAATTAATTGAGAAAAGTGATCTATGTGTTGCCAATTCAGTTTATCTGGCTAATTACTGTAAAAAGTATAATCCTCATTCATTTTACGTTGGTCAGGGTTGTGAATTGGGATTGTTTGACAATGTATCAACCCTTCCGATTCCTGAAGACATGCAGGCTTTTCATAAACCAATTATCGGATATGTTGGTGCTCTTCAGCATATCCGGTTAGACATGCATATTATTGAACATATTGCCACATTAAAACCACATTGGAATATTGTTTTAGTAGGACCTGAAGATGATCAGTTCAAAAAAAGTGATCTGCATAAACATACAAATATTCACTTTCTGGGTTCTAAAAATCAAATTGACCTTCCAGCTTATATCAATGCATTTGATGTATGTATTAACCCACAGATTATTAATGAGGTTACTATTGGAAATTATCCCCGGAAAATTGATGAATACCTGGCAGCTGGTAAACCTGTGGTAGCCAGCAAAACAGAAGCGATGAGTATATTTGAGAAATATGTTTATCTGGCAGACAGTAAGGAAGAATATTTAACCCTAATAGAAACTGCCATTGAAGAACATAGTGAATCTTTAATGAAAGCCCGGATTACATTTGCCAGGTCTCATACCTGGGAGAACAGTGTAAACGAAATATATAAGGCAATAAATACTTTGGCCAAATAAAGAAGCTACTTATGAATACAGTAAAACCTTTAAATATAGTTGTAGCCAGTGATAATCATTATATTATTTTATTGGCCGCTCTGATAAAATCTATTGAGGAAAATATCCGTAAAGGTCAGATCATTCAGGTTTTCATTATAGAAGATAACGTTAGTGAATCCAGTCAGAAAAAACTACAGCGTTCAATAAACTCCGCTATTACAAATCTTGTTTGGAAAGGCATGAATGACGTAATTCCGAAAGGGATGAATCTGCCGCTTGACAGAAGTTCATACCCCCTGAATATTTATATGCGTTTGTTCATACCCTATTTTATTCCTGAAGCTATAGAAAAGGTTTTATATCTGGATGTAGATATGATTGTTCAGAAAGATATCACTGAGTTGTTTGAAATTGATTTAGGTGATGCTGTTGTAGGTGCTGTTCTGGATCCCCGTATCATTACATTTGATAATTCCTGGGGAGGTGTTTTAAATTATAAGGAACTTGGGATTGATGGTACCACCAGGTATTTTAATACAGGCCTTTTATTGATGAATACGAAGAAATGGAGAGAACAGCAGGTAACTGAAAAGATTATAGATTGTATAGACAGGAATAAAAAATATGCTAATTACCCTGATCAATATGGATTAAATGTAGTACTAGCCAACCAATGGTTTGAATTAAATCCTTTATGGAATCATTTTTGCACTTTTGAACACCCTGATCCTTATCTGATTCATTTTGTTCAAAGAAAACCTATTTATCAGTCTTATGATAATAGCCCTGAATTTAAAGATATATTTTATAAATACCTGAATCAAACCCAATGGAAAAACTTTAAACCAATTGGTGAATCCACCCGTTATTTTAAGAAACTAAAAAATATAATTCAAAAATATTTTAAATGAACATTGCGTATCTGATATTGGTACATAATCAGCCATTACAATTAAAGAGACTGGTTGAAAGACTATCAGGTACTGGTGTATGCTTTTTTATTCATGTAGATAAAAAAACAGATATAACTGATTTTTATAAAGCGCTTAATTTGCCAAAGGTTTATTTTGTAAAGAAAAGAGTAAAAGTTTATTGGGGAGCGTACAGTATTATACAAGCTACTTTAAACGGGTTTAATGAAATTGTTCAGTCTGGTATTAATTATGATGTGGTAAACCTGTTAAGTGGTCAGGATTATCCTCTGGTTAGTAATGAATATATTGCCGATTTTTTTTCAAAAAATAAGGGTAATGCTTTTATGGAATATTATTCAATTGAACAGGAATGGAAGGAAGCAATTCCCCGTCTTCAAAAATACTATTTGACAAATTATCCTTTTAGTGGAAGTTACCGGGTGGAGAAATTTATGAATAAATATCTCCCTGACAGAAAGCCCCCTAAAAATATTGAATTTGTAGGCCGTTCACAATGGTTTAGTATTGGAATGGACCATGTTATGTATATTCTCCAATACCTTAAGAAACATCCTGCTTTGGTTCATTATTTTCAGTTTACCTGGGGAAGCGATGAGTTTGTATTTCAAACCATTCTATATAATTCTCCGTTTAAACACACAATGGTAAATAATAATCTCAGATATATTGTATGGCCCAAAGGTCAGGCAAGCCCTAAAACTTTCACCATCAAAGACGCGGATAATTTATTGCATTCCAATAAATTATTTGCCAGAAAATTTAATGCCCAAATAGATAAGGAGATTTTTGATTTCCTGGATAAAAACAGGATTCAATGATTTCTTAATTTATCTTTTAAAAAGTTTAGAAAAGAAGTCTTTCAAAATTTTACCAACTGTCCTTTTTAGTAAACGTAAATCCTGAAAAGGAATAAATTTCCAGTAATGGTGGTAATTGGTCATCCATTGCCATATTCCTTTATAGTCCCTGTGCTTAATACATCTTCTGATATCCCTGTCAAAAATTGTTACTTCAAATTTTTCGTCTTTGATTGCAGGTTTAACTGAAAATAAATCATCAGACAAATACTTTTTTATTCCATCCGAGAAATTTTGTGAAGTAAATCTTGAATATGGCATCCACATGTTGGTACGGCAATCAACTTCTATTAAATAAAAAATATTTCTTTCCTTATGATATACATACTGAATACTGGCAAAACTATTTAATCCGAAAGCTTTCCCCATTTTTTTTAAATGCTCAGCTATTCTTTCATCCTGATAATAATTTCTTCTTGTTGTAAAGGAAAACCTGTTATACATATAGGTTAAAACTTCTGCAACATTATACATGATCAATTTCCCGTCCTTAAATAATGCTTCAACCCCAATATCTTCTCCGTTTATAAATTCCTGCAGTACCAGGTTCTCTTTTTTGGATACTTTACTGATACATTCTGAAAGAAGAGCTTCATTGTCACATAACTGTATACCTGTGCCTGAGAAACTAAAATCTTCTTTCAGTAAAATTGGAAAATGAAGTTTTGATTTGATATCATTAATGTCTGAATTCTCGGAAAAATTAATATAGCCGGGTGTATATATCTCGTATTTTCTGCAAAGATCTGATAATCCAATTTTTGATGAAAGAAGAGACCTGTTTTCTGGCTTATTAATTGGCATAATCTTTTTAAACAGCTCATCATCAGTAATACATTCATTAAGTATTTTTACCGTTGGATCTTCCAGTAAAATTATCCAGGCATATTTGTCTGTATTTTCTTTTACATAACTGATAAATTCCGATGCAAAGGTTGACTCATTTGTACTGGCTTCAATACAGTTGTCATGATAGCTGTTGGTCCCCAACCAGGATTTTTTGGAACAATAAATATCAACGGTACATCCTGCTTTCTTAAACATATATGGTATTTCTGCAGTGCTGTCAAAAAAACCGGCAAAAGAGACCAGTAATATATGTTTCATCAGAATAATTCTTTGTTTTTAATAAAACGAAGTCTGAAAATAATCAATTATATGCTATTCAATAATATTATTAACTCTATTTAGTCAAATT
>Ga0364867_10187_pt1 | contig 41003 bp, 25 predicted proteins | sample ExccelAu500001D4_3_FD_206915 | JGI IMG/M metagenome (GOLD analysis project Ga0364867, IMG submission 206915) | Enriched cells from Trout Bog Lake Hypolimnion, Wisconsin, USA - BchlTB.Aug13.5000.01.D4 | ecosystem: Environmental > Aquatic > Freshwater > Lake > Hypolimnion/Profundal zone | place... | reverse complement strand
TCAGGTTAAAATGTGCACTCAGTAAATTATGCAGCCCGCGTATATACTGGCCAGCCTCAATGCCTTTCATAAAAGGCGTTTCTTCAAAAATATGCACCCATTTCTGGGTATAGCGGTAATACATTAATAAATCCTGCCGTATAAACCCATACCAGCAATAGGCCTGGTAGAGATATAATTTTTCATAAAAACTAAGGTGGGCTGTATCGTATTTGGGCAGGTTGGTTTCAAAAAAAGTGCGCACTGCATGCACATCCCTGGAATCGCGTGCATGGCCGTGCTTAATATACCAGCTATAGAGTTCCAATGCCAGGTTAGAAAACCGGCCAATCAGAAACAGCTTATCATTGATAATATCAGATTCCTTACTCAGCTCCTCAGCCCTGTTTTCCATACTGCGGGTAATATGCAGGGCTTCAATCTTTTTCTCAAAAATAACGGCCAGTTGCTGATAAGTGATCTGGTTATGGGCTTTGGCTACTTCCTTTAACTTATCCAGTACTTTTAAACTCTGCAGGTACAGGCCCTTATTGTAGAGGATCCGGGCAAAATCCAGCTGCTCGTGCAGGCGGATATCAATATTATCCTCATCTTCCGAAGAACGAAGGCTGGCCAGTATTTTTTTATATAATAATGCTTTGGTATTGGAAAGCTGCTGTTTAGTTAGTGCCTTGTTTTTACGGAGTAAAACAGCCTCGTTATAGTCGTCCATTTTATCCAGCGCATCAAACAACTGCACAATTTTCAGGTCTTCCCCACCGGAATTCCGCTTCACATACAGCTTGAAATTGCGTTTTTCGCCCTTGTCGAGCGACTTAATCAACTGAAAAACATGGTCTGTACTTCTGTTGGGCATCGTATTTAAATTTAGCTAAAATGCACGCCCGTTAAGGCTTCTATGCTATACAACTGTCTTTATTCAACGTAAAACAAGTGCATTTTTGACAAAAATCTATAGTTCAGGTTAAATACTTTTATAAACTATGATTGCCGGAATTTAAACCGGATACGGTATTAAAATTAGGCAAGCAAACGTAATCAAATAAATATATTAAGTCATGAGCGACAATAAAGTTTACATTTTTGATACCACGCTGAGAGACGGGGAGCAAGTCCCTGGTTGTAAATTAAATACCAAAGAAAAACTGGAACTGGCAGCAGTACTGGAAGAACTGGGAGTAGATATCATTGAAGCAGGTTTTCCTATTTCTTCGCCGGGTGACTTTGAATCTGTGCACGAAATATCCAAGCTCATTAAAAATACAACGGTTTGCGGTTTAACCCGTGCCGTTCAGAAAGATATTGAAGTAGCTGCTGAAGCTTTAAAGCCAGCTAAAAGACCAAGAATCCATACCGGAATTGGTACATCAGACCATCATATCAAAGGAAAATTCAACTCTAACCGGGAGGATATTTTAGTCCGTGCCATACAATGCGTAAAGTGGGCCAGGAATTTTGTGGATGATGTGGAATTTTATGCAGAAGATGCCGGCAGGACCGACAATGACTATTTAGCCCGTGTGGTGGAAGCAGTGATTAAAGCCGGAGCAACGGTAGTAAACATACCCGATACCACAGGGTATTGCCTGCCCAACCAATATGGTTCTAAAATGGCTTATTTAAGAAATAATGTTCCCAATATTGATAAAGCGATTCTTTCCTGCCATTGTCATAATGATCTGGGACTGGCTACTGCCAATTCCATTGAAGGGGTGATTAATGGTGCCCGCCAGATAGAATGTACGATTAACGGACTGGGAGAAAGAGCCGGAAACACTTCGCTGGAAGAAGTGGTAATGGTTTTAAAACAACACAAAGACCTGGGCTATTATACCAATGTAAATGCCAAACAGCTAAATCCAATCAGCCGACTGGTAAGCGATATTATGAGAATGCCGGTGCAGCCCAATAAAGCAATTGTAGGCGCCAATGCATTTTCTCATTCATCCGGCATTCATCAGGATGGCTTTTTAAAAAGTGCAATTACTTACGAAATTATCAATCCGGTTGAAGTAGGTGCAGATACTTCCAAAATTGTATTGACTGCCAGAAGCGGAAGAAGTGCACTGGCATTCCGGTTAAAAAACCTGGGGTACGATTTTAAAAGGGATGAGGTAGATATTATCTATGCCCAATTTTTACAGGTAGCAGACAGTAAAAAAGAAGTAAGGGATGAGGACCTGCAGCAATTAGCAAAGCAGGTTGCTGTTATTGCCCAATAAATAATGAATACTCCCTGTATCATATTATCTGATGTGAGTGTGCAACAGTTTGGAAAAACTGTACTGGACCAGGTTTCGTTCTGTCTGAAATCAAATCAGCACCTGGCCATTACCGGAAATGCAGGCAGTGGCAAAACAGTACTGGCAAAAACGATCGCTTCCCATATATTTTACAAAGGTAAAATTGATATTCATTTTACTGCAAATGCACAATTGCTGCCTAAAGTGGTGCTGGCAGAAAATACAGAAACCTGGAAAAACCTTTCCAATGTGTCTGATTTTTATTACCAGCAAAGATTTAACAGCTGTGATGCAGAAGATTCAGTTACAGTTTCCGGGGCACTGGAAACTGTAACTACGCATCTTCGGGCTAAAGAAAAAAGCAGCCTTATAAACAAGTGGCTGCAACAACTCAATTTATTACACAGGGTTAATACCCCTTTAATTCAGCTTTCCAACGGGGAACAAAAAAAGCTGCAGCTGATAAAGGTATTATTACAAAAACCACAGGTTTTAATACTGGATAAAGCTTTTACCGGATTAGATGTAAAAAGCAGAAAAGAATTACACCAGATATTGAATGCACTGGCAGCCGAAGGAACAAAAGTGATCCTGATTACCGACAAAAAAGAACTGCCGGAATGTATAACCCATGTGGCAGCTTTAGAGGATGGCAGGCTGATTGCTTTTGAAAGCAAAGAAAACTTTAACTGGACCCTGCTTAAAAAACAAAAGAACCTGGAGGCTGCTGTTACTGAGATTCCGGCAATGCCCGATCATCAGCAGTATCCGCATATTCTGGACATGAAGGAAGTAACAGTCCAGTATGGTGCTAAAGTAATCCTGCATAAAATCAGCTGGGAAATAATGCAGGGCGAAAAATGGTTACTGAAAGGTGCCAACGGAGCGGGTAAATCTACACTGCTGAGTTTGATAACGGCCGACAATCCGCAGGCTTATGCCAATGATATCCGTCTGTTTGGTAAACAAAGGGGAAAGGGAGAAAGTATCTGGGATATTAAAAAAAATATAGGGTATGTTTCGCCTGAATTACATAAATATTTTGATACCCATATCAGTGTATACCAAACCATTGGATCAGGTTTTTTCGATACGATGGGGTTATACAGAAAACTGAATGAAGAACAGGAAACAATTTTAAAAGCATGGATGCATGCCTTTAAACTGACAGCCTATGCAGAACATTCTTTATCAGCCTTATCAACCGGGCAGCAAAGATGGGTATTACTGGCCAGGGCATTGGTAAAAAATCCGCCTTTACTGGTATTGGATGAACCCTGCCAGGGATTGGATATCGCACATATCAAAGCATTTACCGCATTGATTGACAGCATTTGCCAGGATAGGGATACCACTTTAATTTATGTAAGCCATTATGAAGATGAATTGCCCTCCTGTATTCAGTTTAAAATGGAATTAACGGAAGGGAAACAGCTTATTAAAAGAAAATCAGTGACCTTAACAGCAGAATAAATCCAATACAGCATGAAAAAAAATATAGCAGTTATCAATGGAGATGGGATAGGTCCTGAAGTTACTGCACAGGCTATCAGGGTTTTAAATGCAGTGGCGGACAGGTATCATCATGAATTTACCTACCATTATTGTTTAATGGGGGCTTGTGCCATTGAACAGAAAGGCACTCCCCTGCCTGATGAAACCATAGAAACCTGTCTGAACAGTGATGCCATTTTATTTGGTGCCATTGGCGACCCTAAATATGACAATAACCCCTCTGCTAAAATAAGGCCGGAACAGGGTTTGCTGAAACTAAGAAAATCATTGCAATTATTTTCCAATATCCGGCCCATTGTAGCTTATCCGTCGGTACAGCACCTTTCTCCTTTAAAAGAATCGCAGCTGGAGGGGGTTGACTTTATCATATTCAGGGAATTGACGGGTGGTATTTATTTTGGTAAAAAAGAAACCAGTGAAGACGGCAAACAAGCCATTGATGAATGTGTGTACAATGCATCTGAAATTGAAAGGATTGCCCATATTGCCTTTCAGAATGCCAGGCTGAGAAGAAAAAAATTAACCCTGCTGGACAAATCCAATGTACTGGAAACCTCCAGGCTTTGGAGAAAAGTGGTACAGGAAATTTCAAAGGAATACAAGGATGTTGCAGTTAACTATATGTATGTTGACAATGCAGCTATGCAGATTATTCTCAACCCCAGGCAATTTGACGTGATTTTAACTGAAAATATGTTCGGGGATATTATCAGTGATGAAGCCAGTGTAATCAGCGGTTCTATCGGCATGTTACCTTCTGCCTCCTATGGGGTTTGTACTGCTTTGTTTGAACCCATACACGGAGCTTATCCGCAGGCTGCTGGTAAAGATATTGCGAATCCTATCGGATCCATACTGTCGGCAGCCATGATGCTGGATTATTTTCAGATGCATAAGGAAGCAGAAAGAATAAGGCAGGGCGTGAACTGGACCCTTAAAAATAAGTTTATTACCAAAGACATTGATCCGATTAATTTCTATTTCACCAGTACGGTGGGAGAACTGATCAGTGACTATGTAATTCATAAGATTACGGATGAAATTAACCAGGAAAATATAGAATTGAGGAAATCGACGATTATTTAAAAATAGTATAAAATAGTTCTTTGTTTTTATTGAGAGGCGTATTATATTTGTTGCAACAACACTCCTACATGTTAGCAAGCAAAAATAATAATGTGATTTTAAGCGTCATTCTGATTGTCGCTGTCATTATTATTCCTGCACTGCATGGAGGTGAATGTTGCTTATAAAAATTAACGATTTTATTATAACAAAGACCGCCTCCTTACAGAGGCGGTTTTTTATTTGGGTGCATTGGATAACAGAAAAAATAAACAGTTTGGTAAAAAATTAAATTGATAGCATGTCTACAGAATTAAACAAGTACAGTAAAACATTAACACAGGACGAAACACAGCCCGGAGCGCAGGCTATGTATTATGCCATTGGATTTAAAGAAGAAGATTTTAAAAAAGCACAGGTGGGTATTGCCAGCATGGGCTGGGATGGTAACCCTTGTAATATGCATTTGAATGATCTGGCTACAGAAGTAAAGAAAAGTGTGGAAGCCAACGGATTACTGGGTTTACGTTTTTATACCATTGGGGTGAGTGATGGGATAAGTATGGGTACCGATGGAATGCGGTATAGCCTGGTGAGCCGGGAAGTAATTGCAGACAGTATTGAAACCAATGCAGGTGCACAATATTATGATGCCATTATTACCGTACCGGGTTGCGATAAGAATATGCCGGGCTCTATTATGGCCATGGCCCGTTTAAACCGCCCTTCTATTATGTTATATGGTGGTACTATTGCACCGGGGCATTATAAGGGACAGGACCTGAATATTGTTTCTGCTTTTGAAGCATTGGGACAAAAAATTGCAGGTACCCTGGAAGAAGCAGATTTTAAAGGAATTGTAAAAAACAGCTGTCCGGGTGCAGGTGCCTGCGGCGGTATGTATACCGCCAATACCTTAGCCAGCGCTATTGAAGCATTGGGAATGAGCCTGCCTAACAGCTCTTCCAACCCTGCTATAAGTGCAGAAAAACAACAGGAATGTGAAGCCATTGGCGCAGCTATTAAATTATTGGTGGAAAGAGATATAAAGCCTAAAGATATTATGACCCGTAAAGCATTTGAAAATGCAATTACGGTGGTAATGGTATTGGGTGGCAGTACCAATGCTGTACTGCACCTGATTGCCATGGCCAAAGCCGTGGGTGTTCCTTTAACACAGGATGATTTTCAGGCTATCAGTAATAAAATTCCCGTACTGGCAGACTTTAAGCCCAGTGGTAAATATTTAATGGATGACCTGCACCAGTATGGTGGTGTACCTGCTGTAATGAAATATTTACTGAAGAATGGTTTGTTACATGGCGATTGTATAACCGTTACAGGTAAAACAGTTGCAGAAAATTTAGCAGCAGCACCAGACCTTGATTTTGAACAGCAGAAAATTATCATGCCACTGGAAACCCCTTTAAAGGCAACCGGGCATTTACAGATCTTATACGGTAATCTGGCAGAAGGTGGAAGCGTTGCCAAAATATCCGGAAAAGAAGGAGAAATATTTGAAGGGAAAGCCAGGGTATTTGATGGTGAACATGCGGTAATTAAAGGTATTGCTGAAGGCAGGGTACATGCAGGAGATGTGGTGGTGATTAAAAATATAGGGCCTAAAGGCGCACCCGGTATGCCGGAAATGCTGAAACCTACCGGTGCCATTATTGGTGCAGGATTAGGAAAATCTGTTGCTTTAATTACTGATGGAAGATTTAGTGGTGGTACCCATGGATTTGTGGTGGGGCATATTACTCCGGAAGCACATGAAGGCGGTTTGATTGGACTGGTGGAAGACAATGATATTATTGAAATCAATGCCATTACAAATACACTTACCCTGAAAGTTACCGAAGAGGTAATTGCCGAAAGAAAGCGGAACTGGAAACAGCCGGCTTTAAAAGCAACCAGTGGTGTATTGTATAAATATGCCAAGCTGGTAAAGACAGCGGCAGAAGGTTGTGTTACGGATGAGGACTAGTTGGAGTCGGGAGTTTGGAGACAGGAGTTTGGAGTTTAACTATTTGAATTAAAGTTTATGAAACTGATTTTGGTATTCTTATTTTTTATTTCTGTTTTTACTGTGAAGGGGCAGGATAAGGTGAATGTAAAATATTACGATTCTCTTTGGGAACCTGCTTCTGCAGAGAAAGCAGTCTATTATACTGAATATGAGAAAGTGGGTAATTATTTTAAAGGAACATCTTATTACAAAAATTCAGGTAATATATATGGAAGGTCATTGTTTACAGATACCATTAGTTATAAACGAATTGGCACGATGATCAATTATTATGAAACAGGATCACTAAAAGATTCCTCGATATATGATGTAAAAGGGACAGCCTTAAAAGAATATTCATTTTATAAAAGCGGAAAACTTTTAAAACAATCTATTCTGAATGAACATTCTTATGAATTAAAAGTGGATATGTTTACTGAAAACGGCAAACTCATAGCTGATTCCTCTTTTACACAGATTCCTGCTGAGTTTCAGGGTGGATTACCCGGATGGTCGAACTATCTGGGCGAACATTTAAACTCAGATATACCAACCAAAAAAAATGCTCCGGATGGAAAATACACAGTAGTAGTAACCTTCATTGTTGACCTTAAAGGAAATGTAATAGATGTTGATGCAGAAAATGATCCGGGATACGGAACTAAACAGGAAGCAATAAGGGTAATCAGAAAATCCCCGAAATGGCAGCCTGCAAGTAAAAATGGAAAACCTACTATTTATCGTCACAGGCAAAGTATCACTTTTGTAGTATCTAAATAATAAAGTATATGCCATCTGCAATAAACATACAGTCACACCACAATTACCTGCACGACAGGAATTGCCAGAGTATGCAGTTAACTGACCGAGTCTGTGCCTGTCTGTTTATTTCAATCCACCTTTCTAACCTTTACACGATCAAAGAAAATATCTATTCACTCAATAAAATGTTTCATAATTAACATACTCCATTATGGAAACTCTAGAAATAACCAATAAGACAGTGGCCCTCTTGCCAGAGCCCATCAGCATCAGCGGTTCCCAGGCCGTATTAGAAGCCTTTGTAGCTGAAGGTGTAAAAACCATATTCGGCTATCCAGGTGGTGCCATCATGCCTATTTATGATGCACTGTACGATTACCATGATCAGCTGGAACATATCCTTGTCCGTCATGAACAGGGTGCCATTCATGCTGCACAGGGTTATGCGCGCAGCAGTGGTAAAGTGGGTGTTGTATTTGCCACCAGCGGCCCTGGTGCCACTAACCTGGTAACCGGACTGGCAGATGCTATGATTGACAGTACACCGGTGGTTTGTGTAACCGGACAGGTATTTGCACATTTACTGGGCACAGATGCTTTCCAGGAAATTGATGTAATCAATATCACATCTCCTGTAACCAAATGGAATTACCAGGTTACCGATGCTACAGAAATACCTCATATACTGGCTAAAGCTTTTTATATTGCCAGAACCGGACGACCCGGCCCCGTGCTGATTGATATTACTAAAAATGCACAGTTACAAAAAATTGAATACACAGGGTACAAACCTTGTGAGCATATCCGGAGCTATCGCCCGAAACCCATTATCCGTAAGGAATTTATACAGGAAGCTGCCAAACTGATTAATGAAGCTAAAAAACCATTTGTACTGTTTGGACAAGGAATTATATTAGGCGAAGCAGAAAAAGAATTCAAAGCTTTTATTGAAAAAGGTGGTTTACCTGCAGCCTGGACCGTATTGGGATTGAGTGCATTGCCAACCGACCATCCACTGAATGTGGGTATGCTGGGTATGCATGGTAATTATGGCCCGAATGTGCTGACCAATGACTGTGATGTGATGATTGCTATAGGGATGCGTTTTGACGATCGCGTTACCGGCAGACTGGATAAATACGCCAAACAGGCAAAAGTAATTCACCTGGATATTGACCCGGCAGAAATTGGCAAGAATGTAAAAGTAACCGTACCTGTTTGGGGCGATTGCAAAGAAACATTGCCATTACTTACTAAGTTAATTGATAAGAAAGAACATACAGAATGGTTACAGATTTTTCATGAATATACTCAAAAAGAAATTGACGCCGTAATTCATAATGAACTGAATCCTACATCAGCAATCATGACCATGGGTGAAGTGATTAAAGAATTAAACACTTTAACCAAAGGAGACGCCATCATTGTAACAGATGTGGGCCAGCACCAGATGGTGGCCTGCCGTTATGCCAAATTTAACCAGTCGAAAAGTAATATCACTTCCGGTGGTTTAGGCACTATGGGATTTGGGTTACCGGCAGCTATTGGTGCTAAAATGGGCGCACCGGAAAGAACGGTAGTTGAAGTGGTGGGTGATGGCGGTTTCCAAATGACCATACAGGAACTGGGTACCATTATGCAATATAAAACGGATGTGAAAATTATAATATTAAACAACCAGTTTTTAGGCATGGTTCGCCAGTGGCAGGAATTGTTTAACGATAAACGGTATTCTTTTGTGGACATACAGAGCCCTGATTTTGTGCAGGTGGCCAAGGGCTATGGCATTGCAGGCAAAAGCATTAAAGACAGAAAAGACCTGAAGGGTGCTTTGCAGGAAATGCTGGAACATAAAGGTTCTTTCTTACTGGAAGTTTTTGTAGGAAAGGAAAACAATGTGTTCCCAATGGTTCCACAGGGATGCAGTGTAAGTGAAATAAGATTAAAATAAGAAATCGTATTACAAATTAAATTGCCCGCAGGGGCTCAATTGTATGAAACAGGAATTTACCATAACCGTATATACAGAAAACCAGGTTGGTTTATTAAACCGTATTGCCATTATTTTCTCCCGTAGAAAAATAAATATCGAAAGCCTGAATGTATCACCATCTGAGGCAGAAGGGATTCATCGTTTTACCATTGTAATCAGTGAATATGAAGAAGTGGTACATAAACTATGCCGCCAGATTGAAAAACAGGTGGAAGTTTTAAAAGCTTACTATAATACCAATGATGAAGTGGTTTGGCAGGAACTGGCATTGTATAAAGTACCTACAGAAGTGATTGCAGAAAAAGTAAAAGTTGAAAGGCTGTTACGCGAATTTGGTGCCAGAGCAGTAGCCATCCGCAAAGATTATACTGTATTTGAAACCACAGGCCACCGGGAAGAAATAGAAAAACTGATTAAGGCTTTGGAACCCTATGGACTGATAGAATTTGTTCGCAGTGCAAGGGTGGCCATCATAAAAACAAGTACCGGATTTCATGAAAAACTGAAAGAGTTTGATGAAGAGCAACCGGGAGAAGTACTGGTAGAAAATGAGTTCCTGAACAAGCAGGATGAAGTATTTACCATGTAATCTCTACCGGGAAATCAGTAATTTTGCAATTTTTGATACTCTCCTATTAAAGGGTATTTAAAAAAAGGACAGATAAAAAACTGGAAACCCAAATAAGAATTAAACATTAAAAACAAATCTTTTTAATCAGTAAACAAACAAAAAATGGCACAATTAAATTTTGGCGGTGTAGTAGAAAATGTTGTAACCCGCGAAGAGTTTCCATTAAGCAAAGCACAGGAAGTTTTAAAGAATGAAACTGTTGCTGTAATTGGGTATGGTGTTCAGGGCCCCGGACAGGCATTAAACCAGAGAGATAATGGTATTAATGTAATTGTTGGTCAGCGTAAAAATTCAAAGACCTGGGATAAAGCAATTGCTGACGGATTTGTACCTGGTGAAACTTTATTTGAAATTGAAGAAGCTTTACAGCGCGGAACCATCATCTGCTACTTACTGAGTGATGCAGCACAGATTGCGTTGTGGCCTACCGTTCAGAAACATTTAACAGCCGGAAAAGCTTTATATTTTTCTCATGGATTTGGAATTACTTTTAAAGAGCAGACCGGTATTATTCCTCCGGCAGATGTGGATGTATTCTTAGTTGCCCCTAAAGGTTCCGGTACTTCTTTAAGAAGAATGTTTTTACAGGGACGCGGACTGAACAGCAGCTATGCTATTTTTCAGGATGCTACCGGCAAAGCAAAAGACAGGGTTATTGCATTAGGTATTGCTGTAGGCAGTGGTTATTTATTTGAAACCAATTTTAAGAAAGAAGTATACAGTGATTTAACAGGAGAACGTGGTACACTGATGGGAGCCATTCAGGGTATTTTTGCGGCACAATACCAGGTATTGCGCGATGCAGGCCATACCCCTTCTGAAGCCTTTAATGAAACAGTTGAAGAATTAACACAATCATTAATGCCCCTGGTTGCTGAAAATGGAATGGACTGGATGTATGCTAACTGTTCTACAACTGCTCAGCGCGGCGCATTGGACTGGTGGAAAAGGTTCCGTGATGCAACTGCACCTGTATTTAAAGAATTGTATGAAAGTGTGGCAACCGGAAAAGAATCTCAAAGATCAATTGATTTGAATTCACAGCCGGATTACCGTGAAAAACTGGAAGTGGAACTGAAAGAATTACGGGACAGTGAAATGTGGCAGGCAGGTAAAACAGTACGTTCTTTACGTCCTGAAAATCAAAAATAAATCAGCTTTTCATTATTAAAACCCTGAAAGCGGTGCTTTCAGGGTTTTCTTATCAAAATGATCAACACGCAAAACATATCATCCAATCTGCAGTTTGGCGAAGCAGCTTTACGGTTAAAAGCAGTGGTAAAAAAGACACCCCTGCAGTTTAATCTAAATCTGTCGAACAGGTACAAGTGCAATGTGTATCTGAAAAGAGAAGACCTGCAGAATGTGCGCTCGTATAAAATACGCGGTGCCTTTAACATGATGAGTACTTTGCCAACCGAAACCTTACAAAAAGGAGTGGTTTGTGCAAGTGCCGGAAATCATGCCCAGGGATTTGCTTACAGCTGTAAAAAGCTGAAGGTAAAAGGAGTGGTATTTATGCCGTTTGTTACGCCTAAACAGAAAGTAAGACAGACCAGGATGTTTGGGGGTGATAATATTGAAGTGCGGCTTATTGGAGACACATTTGATGATTGCGCCGTAGCAGCAAAAAAATATACAGAAGAACAGGGTATGATATTTATCCCGCCATTTGATGATTATAAAATTATTGAAGGACAGGGAACAGTTGGAGTAGAAATACTGGAAGATTTATCCGGGATAGATTATGTATTTATTCCCATTGGTGGTGGTGGATTGAGTGCAGGTGTAGGAACCTATTTTAAAACCATGTCTCCTGCTACAAAAATTATTGGCGTGGAACCAGAGGGAGCGCCTTCCATGAAGGAAGCCTTACAAAAAGGCCATCCTGTAACCTTAGAAAAAATTGACCGTTTTGTGGATGGTGCATCAGTAAAACGGGTTGGAGATATCACTTTTAATATTTGCAAAACAGTACTGGAGGATGTACAGCTGGTGAATGAAGGAAAAGTGTGTTCCACCATTCTGCAATTATACAATGAAGAAGCCATTATTGCAGAACCTGCCGGAGCATTAAGTATTGCAGCACTGGACAGTTATGCCAATCAGATCATTGGAAAAACGGTGGTTTGTATTGTAAGTGGCAGCAATAACGATATTGACCGTATGCCCGAGATTAAAGAACGGTCATTACAGTTTGAAGGGCTGAAACATTATTTTCTGATCAGGTTTGTACAAAGGCCTGGTGCCCTGAGAGAGTTTCTGAACTGTATATTAGGACCAGAGGATGATATTACGCGATTTGAATACATGCAAAAGACCAATAAAGAAACTGGTCCGGCATTAGTGGGTATTGAATTATCGGACAAAAAAGATTATGCAGCTTTAATAGAAAGGATGCATTCGTTTCATATAGATTATTCAGAAATAAACAAAAACGATACACTTTTTGGATATCTTATCTAAAAAGCGGAGTTTTATTGCGTTTTTTAATTGGAAAATTGTTAATTTTTGAATATTTTTGAAGGAACGATTGCTTGCCTTAAAAATATTTTAATTACTTAAATCACTAACTGACAACGTAAATGGCAAGTACAACAGGTTTATACGACCCCGCCTTTGAACACGATGCCTGTGGTATTGGCTTCGTGGCCAACATTAAAGGAAATAAATCTCATCAGATAATTTCTGATGCTTTGACGATCCTGGAAAACATGGAGCACCGTGGTGCCTGTGGTTGCGAGAACAATACAGGTGATGGAGCCGGTATTATGATTCAGACCCCACATGAATTTTTCTTTGATGAGTGTGTGAAACTGGGTGTACATCTTCCTGCATTTGGGAAGTATGGCGTAGGTGTTTTATTTTTCCCCAAGGATATCCGTTTAAAAGAAGAGTGCAGGGATATATTTAGCCGTGCTGCCGAAAAGTTAGGATTAGAAATCCTGGCTTACAGAAAAGTGCCGGTTAATCCTACTGATATCGGTGCCACTGCCCTATCCGTAGAACCGGAAATAGAACAGGTATTCATTGCCTGCCCGGATTATATATCTTCTCCGGAAGCATTTGAACGTAAACTGTTTGTACTGCGCAATTATGCCAGTCATACCATTGAAAACTCCGTAAAAAAAGATGCTATAGGTTTTTATATTGCCTCTTTATCGTATAAAACAGTCTCTTATAAAGGACAATTAACCAGTCTGCAGGTAAGGCATTATTTCCCTGATCTCAGTAATAAAAGGATTGTAAGTGCATTCGGGTTAATCCATTCCCGTTTTGCCACCAATACCTTTCCTTCCTGGAAACTGGCACAGCCTTTCCGATATATTGCCCATAACGGGGAAATCAATACCCTGCAGGGTAATTTAAACTGGTTGAAAACCAGTGAGAAAAGCTTTACATCCCCGTACTTCTCCAAAGAAGAAATGGATATGCTGTTACCGGTGATATTTGAAGGCCAGTCGGACAGCGCCTGCCTGGATAATATGATTGAATTACTGACTATGTGCGGCAGAAGCTTACCACATGTAATGATGATGCTGATTCCGGAAGCATGGGATGGCAATGAAGATATGAACCCGATGAAAAAAGCGTTCTATGAATTTCATGCCTCATTTATGGAACCATGGGACGGACCTGCTTCTATCTCATTTACTGATGGAAAAATGATCGGTGCCACTTTAGACAGAAACGGATTACGCCCTTCCAGATATTGTGTTACAACAGACGACCGGGTAATTATGGCATCTGAAACAGGTGTTTTGCCGATTGACCCGAAACTTATAAAAGAAAAGGGAAGGTTGCAACCTGGTAAAATGTTTGTGGTGGATATGGAACAGGGCAGAATTATCAGTGATGATGAACTGAAACAAACGATCTGTTCACAGAAACCTTATGGTGAATGGCTGAATAAATACAAGATTAAACTGGAAGAATTACCGGAACCAAGGGTTACTTTCTCCCATTTATCACAGGATCAGATTTTCAAATACCAGAAAGTTTTCGGTTATTCTACCGAAGACCTGGAAACCATATTAACTCCAATGGCATTGGATGGTAAGGAACCCATCGGATCTATGGGAACCGATACACCATTGGCAATACTGAGCGATCAGCCCCAACACTTAAGCCATTATTTTAAACAACTATTTGCACAGGTAACCAACCCACCGATTGACCCTATCAGGGAAAGGCTGGTAATGAGTCTGGCTACTTTTGCCGGTAATAACGGCAATTTACTGGTAGAAGACCCATTGGATTGTCACAGTGTTGCATTGAAAAATCCGGTACTGTCTAACCACGGACTGGAAAAGATCCGGAGTATTGATACGGGTATTTTTCAGGCAAAGACCCTACAGATGTATTTCAGGGCAGATGGCAAACCGGGATCTATGCAAAAAGGACTGGATCGCTTATGCAGGTATGCAGTTGATTCTGTTGAAGATGGATTTGAAGTAATTATCTTATCAGACCGTGCGATTGACAGTGAACACGCTCCTATCCCTTCATTACTGGCCACTGCAGCAGTACATCACCATTTAATCAGAAAAGGGTACCGCGGACAGGTTGGTATTATAGTAGAAGCTGGAGACGTTTGGGAAGTGCACCATTTTGCCTGTCTGATCGGGTTTGGCGCTACTGCCATCAATCCGTATATGGCATTGTCTTCCTTACGCAGTTTAAAAGATACCGGACTGTTAAAGACTGATAAAGACCACGAAAAATTAAAACAGAACTATATTAAAGCCGTGTGCGACGGATTGCTGAAAGTATTCAGCAAAATGGGTATTTCAACTTTGCAATCGTACCAGGGAGCACAGATATTTGAAATTGTTGGACTGAATAAACAAGTAGTTGACAAATATTTCACCGGTGCCACTTCCAGAATTGAAGGAATGGGGTTGGATGAAATAGCTAAAGAATCACTGGCCAAACATTTCTTTGCATTCAGTAAAACAGAAATACCGGTACAGCGATTACCGGTAGGTGGATTATACCAGTGGAAACGCAAAGGTGAGTTTCATTTGTTTAACCCACAAACCATTCATTTACTGCAGCAGGCCACCAGCACAAACGATTACAGCATCTTTAAAAAATTCACTAAAGTAGTGAATGACCAGAGCGAAAAAGCCTGTACGCTCAGGAGCTTATTCGAATTTAAACGCAACCGCCCTTCTGTTTCCATTGAGGAAGTTGAACCGGCAGAAAATATATATAAACGTTTTGCAACAGGAGCAATGAGCTTTGGCTCCATTTCTCATGAAGCACATAGTACACTTGCTATTGCAATGAACCGTATTGGTGCCAAAAGCAATACAGGTGAAGGTGGTGAGGATGAATTAAGGTATGAGAAACTGGCGAATGGCGATAGTATGCGCAGTGCCATTAAACAGGTAGCTTCTGCAAGGTTTGGAGTGACCAGCTTATACCTGGCCGAGGCAGATGAATTACAAATTAAAATGGCCCAGGGGGCAAAACCTGGTGAAGGTGGACAATTACCCGGACATAAAGTAGATGAATGGATTGGAAAAGTAAGGCATTCCACACCTGGTGTTGGATTGATTTCTCCTCCCCCGCACCATGATATTTATTCTATTGAAGATCTGGCTCAGCTGATTTTTGATTTAAAGAATGCTAACCGTAAAGCGCGTATTAACGTAAAACTGGTGTCTAAAGCCGGTGTGGGTACTATTGCTGCAGGTGTGGCTAAGGCCAAGGCTGATGTGGTTTTAATAGCTGGTCATGATGGCGGAACCGGTGCATCTCCGGTAAGCTCTATTAAACATACCGGATTACCCTGGGAATTAGGTTTAGCAGAAACCCACCAGACCCTGGTAAAAAATAAATTAAGAAGCAGGATTACGGTTCAGGCAGACGGACAAATGCGGACAGGCCGTGATATTGCCATTGCAGCTTTACTGGGTGCAGAAGAATGGGGTGTTGCCACAGCAGCACTGGTGGTGGAAGGTTGTATCATGATGCGCAAATGCCATTTAAATACCTGCCCGGTGGGTGTTGCTACGCAGGACCCTGAATTGAGGAAAAGGTTTACCGGTAACCCGGACCATGTAGTTAATTTCTTCAAATTTATTGTACAGGAATTGAGGGAAATCATGGCAGATCTTGGATTTAAAACGGTGAATGAAATGATTGGACAGGCAGACTGCCTGGAAAAAAGGGAAAATATTACTCATTGGAAATACAGTAAACTGGACCTTTCTCCTATTTTATACAGAGAGCCGGCTTCTCCGTATGTAGGCCTTTATAAACAGGAAGAACAGGATCATGGCATTGCAGATGTGCTGGACTGGAAATTACTGGAAGCAGCAAAACCTGCTATAGAGTTACAACAAAAAATAAAAGCCAGTTTTGATATTTTAAATACTGACAGAGCAGTAGGTGCTATCTTATCAAATGAGATTACAAAAAGATACCGTTCAGCCGGATTACCGGATGATTCTATCCATTTCAAATTTACTGGCACTGCAGGACAAAGTTTTGGAGCTTTCAATACAAATGGAATTACGCTTGAAATGGAAGGGGATGCCAATGATTATTTTGGAAAAGGGTTAAGCGGAGCAAGATTAATCATCTATCCTTCCAAAGAAGCAACATTTACACCGGAAGATAATATTATCATTGGTAATGTGGCTTTTTATGGTGCAACCAGCGGAGAAGCATATATCAGAGGAAAAGCAGGTGAAAGATTTGCCGTTAGAAATTCTGGTGTGAACGCTGTTGTGGAAGGCGTGGGTGACCATGGTTGTGAATATATGACAGGTGGGCATATTGTGATACTGGGTGATACGGGCAGAAACTTTGCAGCAGGGATGAGTGGTGGTATTGCCTATATCTATGATGTAAAAGGCGTTTTTGCCAATAATTGCAATAAGGAAATGGTGGATCTGGATCCGGTGAATGATGAAGATGCAAAAGAATTATATGCAATGATTGAAAAACATTTTCAGCATACCGGCAGTACTGTAGCAAAATTTGTATTGGATGATTTTGAAAATCAGCTAAAGAATTTTGTGAAAGTGTTCCCCCAGGATTATAAAAAAGTATTACTGGAAAGAAAGAAAAAGGCAGCAATAAATAAATAAACGACAAACCATAAAACTATTTAAATAAATGGGAAAGCCAACTGGTTTCATGGAATTTACAAGGGAGTTACCTTCAAAACGTCCGGTTGCCGAAAGGGTGAAGGATTACAAGGAATATATTTTACCCTATACAGAAGATCAGCTGAATAAACAGGCTGCACGTTGTATGAATTGTGGTGTACCTTTTTGCCATAACGGATGCCCTTTGGGTAATGTGATTCCGGAATTTAATGATGCAGTGTATGATGCAAACTGGGAAGAAGCTTACAGCATATTAACCTCTACCAATAATTTTCCTGAATTTACGGGAAGGATTTGTCCAGCCCCATGTGAAAGTGCCTGTGTACTGGGAATTAATCAGCCACCGATTACTATAGAGGAAATTGAAAAACACATTATTGAAATAGCATTTGATAAAAAGTTTGTAAAACCCCGTAAACCCAATATCCGGACAGGGAAGAAAGTTGCAGTAATTGGATCCGGGCCAGCAGGGCTGGCATCAGCTGCACAATTAAATTATGCAGGACATTTGGTTACCGTTTTTGAAAGGGATGATGCAGCAGGTGGATTATTAAGGTATGGAATACCTGACTTTAAACTGGAGAAATGGGTTATAGACCGCAGGGTGAAAGTAATGGAAGAAGAAGGCGTTATTTTCAGATATAATGCAAATGTGGGTGTAAATGTAAGTATCAATGACTTACTCAGAGAGTTTAATGCCATTGTTTTAGCTGGTGGTTCAACTGTACCCAGGGATTTAAATATTCCGGGCCGTGATTTAAATGGTGTACATTTTGCTATGCAGTTTTTAAAACAACAAAATAAAAGGGTTGCTTCAAAAGACCCGCTCGCTAATGCCCATATAGAAAGCAATATTTTTATCCATGAGCTGAAAGCAACCGGTAAAAATGTGGTGGTAATTGGGGGTGGTGATACCGGAAGTGATTGTGTAGGTACCTCCAACAGGCAGGGTGCAAATTCGGTTACCCAATTTGAATTATTACCCAAACCTCCGGAAAGCAGGACAGCAAACATGCCCTGGCCTACCTATCCGATGGTTTTAAAAACAACTACTTCCCATGAAGAAGGGGTGGAAAGAAAATGGGCAGTAGCCACAAAAGAATTTATTGGTGATGAAAAAGGAAATCTGAAAGCACTGAAAATTGTAGATCTGGAATGGAAGATTACGGAAGATGGCCGGCCGGCTCAATTTACTGAAATAACTGGCAGTGAAAGAGAAATACCCTGTGAACTGGCTTTACTTGCAATGGGATTTTTACATCCGCAACAATCCGGACTGCTAAATGAATTGGGAACTGAACTGGATGAAAGAGGCAATGTTAAAGCAACTGACAAAAAATACCAGACCAATATTCCAAAGGTTTTTACGGCAGGAGATATGCGAAGAGGCCAATCATTGGTTGTATGGGCTATTAGTGAGGGAAGAGAATGTGCCAGGAAAGTGGATGAATATTTAGGAAATGGAAATTCTATACTGGAAAGAAAAGATATAAGCCTTGTAGCAACCTGCTAAAACAGGAATTGAAAAAAGTATACCTTACTATTTTGAAAAAGCCATCATGCCGAAATGATGGCTTTTTTATTTTCCTAACAAATTGAAATTAATAAGCTCTCAATAAAAAGTATTTTTATTGAAAACTATCTAATTTTAAATTACATTTAATAATATGTTTTAAAAGTTGCTTATTTTTATTAAAAATTCAGTAATTTAGCTAAACAATAAAAATATATTATTTATTATAATGTATTAACCAATTCAACCAAAAGCAAAATAATTTGAGAATATTTTATTACCAAAGACTAATTTCAAATTTTTCAAATGCTTATTTATTAAGCGTAATATTTTGCAATAAACTCATTTTCAATACTATTGATTACTTTATCAGGGCTAATCAACCCTATTCATCTTTTATTTTGAAATTCAATTTTCTATTAACGCATTGCATAGGTTTTATCACCAAACCTAAATATGAAAAAAATAAAAGCTATTTAGTTTTTATTCAGCCTGAACAGCCTAAAACATCAGAAATCGGAAATTTTTATTTCGGAAGCAGCAAAAAGGCGCAACTCTAAAACTTCTGGACCAAGTTTTGAGCCACGCCTATTTATTAATCATAAAAATCACTAGCAATGTTAAAGAAAATTTCAGCAGGGACAATCGGAATTTTAAGTTTTGTAACAATTTACGCGCAGGATTCAACCAAAACTGCCGCACCAGCAGCTCCGGCTGCAAGCCCTACCACATTTACTTATTCTGTGGATGCATATTACAGGGCTGATTTTGCAGGACAAGTTTCTAACAACAAAACAAGCTTTACTAATTCAAACAATTCTTTTGAATTAGGAATGGCTTCAGTAAGGGCAGACCATAGTTTTGGTAAACTGGCCGCAACTATTGATCTGGGTTTTGGAAGAAGGGCCCAGGAGTTTTCTTATAATGATGTAGCCACAGTTCAGGTTATTAAACAAGCTTATTTGAGCTATGCAGTTTCTTCAAAAGTCAAAATAACAGTTGGTAAATGGGCTACTCATATTGGTTATGAATTACTGGATGCCTATGCTAACAGGAACTACAGTATGAGTTATGGTTTCTCTTACGGACCATTCTTTCACACAGGTGCAAGGGCTGATATCACATTAGGTGCTAAATCTGCCTTAATGGTTGGTATTGCAAATCCAACTGATTACACCACAACTACTTCCTCAGTTAAAATGTTTATTGCTCAATTCAGTACCGGTACAAAAAATGACAAACTGAAAGCTTTTTTAAATTACCAGGGAGGTACAGACAAATCACAGTTTGATTTGGTTGTTAATGGAGTAGTTAGCAGCAAATTTGGTATCAATTACGATGGTACAGTTGCTGATATTGCAGGAAAAACATGGTCAAGCAATGCATTGTATTTCAATTATGACCCAACCAGCAAATTTGGACTGGCTTTAAGAGGTGAATATTTTGATGATACCAAAAATGCTGTAGGAGTTGGTACATCTGTATTTGCTGCAACCTTATCTGCAAATATTCATTTAGATAACCTGACCATAATTCCTGAATTAAGGTTAGACAATGCAAAGGATCAAATTTTCATGAACAGCTCTAACGCTGCTACTTCCGGAGCTGGCAATATTTTAATCGCAGCTGTTTATAAATTCTAAATTTAATTTATTCATTAAAAAACTGATTATGAAAAAAGTTGAAGCAATTGTCAGGACATCAAAATTTGAGGATGTGAAGACAGAACTTAAGAAAATTGGGATTGACTTCTTTTCCTACTGGGAAGCCTCAGGAATTGGTAATGAACATATGCGGGGGCACCATAGTTACAGAGGTACTGTATATGATACACAGTATATTCCCAGAATCATCATTTCAATTGTTTTAAAAGACAGCAATGTTAATAAAACTATAGAATGCATTGAAAAAGCAGCCTATACAGGTGAAATTGGTGACGGGATGATTTTCAGTTACAATATTGAAGAATCCATCAGAATCAGTAACGGTGCAAGAGGCGAAGCGTCAACCGCAGGCCCGGGTGACAATTTATAAATCAATTAACTCATTAAAATATAAAAACATGATACGAAAAATATTATTATTAGCCGTTTTGTTTATGCTGAGTATGTCTGTATTAAATGCAGATGCGCAAACTGCTGCAACGAAAGCTCCGGATCCAAGTGGTAACACTACAGGTACTACTGCAGATATTACTGCAGCCAAAGCCGGTGCACCAACAACAGCTGAACTTTCTGATCAGGTTGGAAAGAATAAAATCAGTATTAATCTGGTATGGTTACTGATTGGTGGTTTCCTGGTATTCTTTATGCAGGCAGGTTTTGCTTTGGTGGAAACCGGTTTAACCCGCGCTAAAAACGTAGGTAATACCATGGCTATGAACTTATTTGTTTATCCGGCTGGCGCATTGGGCTTTTTCATCTGTGGATTTGCCATCATGTTTGGTGGAATGGGACCTTTAAGCACTTTGGGAGGATTTGACGGATTAAACCAGGAATTTACAGTAAATATCTTCGGACATGCATTCGGTTTATGGGGAAATAAAGGTTATTTCATGAACGGGATCTATGATGTGGGCGTATTAGGATTTTTCGTATTCCAGGTTGTATTTATGGATGCAACTGCCACTATTCCAACAGGAGCCATGGCAGAAAGATGGAAATTTGCTTCTTTTGCTATTTCCGGATTTCTGATAGGCGGACTTATATACCCTATTTATGGTAACTGGGTTTGGGGCGGAGGATGGTTGTCTCAATTAGGCGCTAATTTTGGATTGGGTCATGGACATGTTGACTTTGCAGGTTCTTCTGTAGTGCATCTTTCCGGTGGTGTATTAGCATTTGTTGGTGCAAAAATGATTGGTGCAAGGTTGGGTAAATTTAATAAGGATGGTTCTTCCAATGCCATTCCTGGTCATAGTATACCAATGGCTGTATTAGGTACCCTGATACTTGCATTTGGATGGTTTGGTTTTAATGCAGGTTCTACCCTTGCAGGAACAGATTTAAGGTTTGCTGTTGTAGCTTTTAATACTTTACTTGCTTCCTGTGCTGGTGCATTTGCATCCACCTTATGGATATGGTTTGTAAGAGGTACTAAACCAGATGTTAGTATGATGTGTAATGGATTATTAGCCGGTCTGGTAGCAATCACTGCACCTTGTGCATTTGTATCTCCTTTGGGTGGTTTAATTATTGGCCTGGTTTCCGGTGTTATTGTAGTAGAAGTTACCTTATTTATAGAAAAGAAACTGAAAATTGATGATCCTGTTGGAGCTATTGCAGTACACGGAGCCAATGGTATCTGGGGTGTATTAGCCCTCGGGTTATTTGCAGATGGTACCTACGGTGATGGATTGAATGGTGTTAAAGGAACTGTAAAAGGATTATTTTATGGTGATGGCGGACAATTTGTTGCAGAACTTATTGGAGCTGCTACAAATGTGCTCTGGTTTGGTTTGGCAGGCTGGTTAATGTTTAAATTCCTGGACAAATTAGTTGGCAACAGAGTAGAACCAGAAGTAGAAATGCTTGGTTTGGATTTACCTGAAATGGGAATTGAGGGTTATTCCGGTATTCGCCTGGATAAAAATGCAGAAACTCCTTTATCCAGATAAATCTTTCTTTTTTTGATTTTTTAAATACCAAAACTAACTGCAATAGCAGTACACTAAAAAAAGAGTCATTGTTTACAATGACTCTTTTTTATTCAACCTGATTATAAATCAATAGAGGCTATTATGCCGAATTTCTGCTGGCATTAATAATACCAAAAGAACAACGCATCACCAGTTTCTCATACGTTTTCTTAACTGGCGTATCTATCAGTTGTTCTTCCAGTTCCCTTACCTTGGTAATTGCATATTGCTGTATGGTAAGCAATGGCATTACTATTCTTTCCCGCATTTGTATAGATAAATGTTCTACAGGATAATCAGCCATCAAATCCGACTTCCCAGAAAGTTTCAATATATATTTCTTCGTTAATTGAAATTCATTAAAAATATTATTCCAGATTTCCCCATAAACTGGATGACAGGATAAAAATTCTGTAAGCGGAAAGAAACATTTATACATTGCCATTTCACAATTATCCATCAGTGTTTTAAAATAGAGGGAATTTATATACAAGTTTTGCAATGCTTCAAACTTCCCCTCTTTTTCCAATTGTTCTAAAGCAGTGCCTACGCCATAATAACCCGTAACATTTTGTTTTAGCTGGCTCCAGGCTCCTACAAATGGTATTGCCCTTAAATCTTTCAGGGTAAGCTTGGAAGAAGCACCTCGTTTGGCAGGCCTGCTACCAATATTTGTTTCAGAATAAAATCTGAGTGGACTAGCATGCCCCAAATATTCGATAAAATAGGGATGATCTTTCAATTGCTTGTACGCAAAATAACTGGCTTCTGACAAAGACTGCAATAATGCCTCTGCTTCATCAGACAGTGTTTTCGCTTTTATATTCAATACATCATTGGATATCCCTGCATGAATCAATTGTTCTATATTAAACTGGGCTGCATCAATTGTTCCGAAATTAGAACTCACTGTCTGCCCCTGAATGGTTAGCTGAATTTCCTTATTGGCAATATTCTGTCCTAAAGAGGCATAGAACTGATGTGTTTTTCCACCTCCCCTAGCAGGAGGGCCACCCCGGCCATCAAAAAAAACCACATCAATATCATATTTTTTAGAAATAGCTGTTAATGATTCTTTAGCCTTATAAATACTCCAGTTTGCCATCATATAGCCACCATCTTTGGTGCCGTCTGAAAAACCCAGCATGATAGTCTGCTTATCACCACGCCTGCTTAAATGTTTACGGTAACAGTTATTAGCATATAACTGCTCCATTATATCAGCAGCATGGGCAAGATCATCAATGGTCTCAAATAATGGAACAATATCAATGGTAAGGTTTTCTTTTTCCCATCCACTCAGCAGGAACAATCCATATACTTCAAATATATTCAGTACAGAATTGCACTGACTAATAATATACCGGTTACATCCAGCTTCTCCATTTAATTGTTGAATAGACTGAATGGCAGACATAACATCCAGCGTATCTCGGTGAACATCATCTGTTATAAATATGTTGGTACCTACTTTAGTTGAAACAGTTGAAAGTATATTTATTTTTTCTGTATCTGTTAGATTTGAATATTCTGTAGGAAGTGCTTCAGTATTTGCAGCTATAGATTCAAGCACTTTACCGTGAATACTGCTATCCTGACGGATATCCAGGGTTGCAAAATGTAACCCGAAAAGCTCTACTTTATTGATTAGGGAATCAATCAGGTTTACAAACAGATTATTGTGTTCGTACACTAATTGGTGCCGGATATTTTTAAGCGCATGCAAAAATTCGTCTTTATTCAGATCAAACTGATAACCGGGAATAAAAAGGTTATCATATAATTTTTTTTCCAGCTGAGTCAATGCAATATCAACCCCTTTAAAGGTAAGCCTGCGTTTTAATTTTCGTATTTCCAGGTAATATGACTTAATGATACTGCCCCTTAAAGCATCCGCCACCTGAATGGTAGTACCTGTTTTGACAAAAGGATTCCCATCCCTGTCTCCACCAGGCCAGAATCCCATTCGTATGATTGGATTATCTGTATTTACAGCATCATTAAACCTGCTTTTAAGAGAAGTTACAATTTTACCTGCTGCATGATAAAAAATGTTTTCAAGGTACCAGACCAGGCTAATTGCCTCATCATAAGGTGTTGGTTTTTTTTGCTGAAAAAAAGGTGTTCGGCCCAGCTGTTGCAGATAAGAATAAATCTGATTTTCATTATTGGAATTGATAGCTGAGGAAAGATCATGTATGATGCCTAAAACAGCTCCTCTGTAAAACTGCGTTGGATGAGCAGTTAATACCAGCTGAACATTAAAATCATGCAATTTCTTCTTTAACTCATTATTCAGATGCAGCTGTTCCACTTCCATGGAAAGATGTTTTAAAGTACCCTGACCGCCAAGGTCATGCACTTGTTTAAAAGCAGCATCTTCCAATGCATCAAATAAAACAACCTGGCGTTCTATATACTGAATAAAACGGAATAATAAATCCAGTTTTTCTTCCTCCTTCTGTAAGGAAGTTTGAGTTTGGAAAAACGCTTCTATTATTTCAACAGGGCTTTTCTTTTTCTTATAGCCATCTTCACAGTTCAATAAAAGCATAGAAACAAGTATGCCTGTCTTCTCAATTCTGTGAAAAGGAAGAGATGTAAACAAACTGTTATACAACTGAAATTTAATACCTACAAGATTTTTAAATGTTTGCAGGTTTGTGTTACTCGACATGTACTTCTGTTTTTCCAGGTAATAAAATAGGCAAGCAACTGAATAGGCGCGAAAATTAATAAAATTTTGCCAGATTAGTTAGAATTCCTTTACCTTCGTCACCGATTTAATGAAAAATAAGCAATACATACCATCTTTTGTTAAAGCTATATTAACCAGTCGCTTTGTTGCCATCATTACAATCAATACCACAACCACAACCCTGTAAGGGGTTATACAAATTTATATTATCCTTAGGGCATCCTGCTGTTTCTCAATTCAAAATCTATTTATAATTCAATCTATTTCAAAATAAGTATTCATGAAAGTTCTAAAATTTGGCGGTTCTTCAGTTGCTAATGCAGAAAATATAAAAAAAGTAGCAGCAATTGTAAAAAAGCCTGAATATCAAAAAGCTGTTATTATTGTTTCTGCACTGGGTGGCGTTACAGATTTACTGATTCAAACTGGTTCAGCCGCATCTCATGGCCTGGAATCTTATAAAGAAACATTATTACAATTAGAAAAAAGACATATAGACACTGCCAAAGGGTTATTACCTGTTACTACACAAAGTAGTTGCTTAAGCAGTATTAAACAACAATTTAATGAGCTGGAAGATATTTGTGAAGGAGTATTCAGGTTAGGAGAATTATCTGCCCGGACCAAAGACAGAATTGTGAGTTTCGGAGAATTATTATCTTCCAAAATTATAGCTGCTTTTTTCCAGTCCGCCGGTTTAAATAATCAATGGATAGATAGCAGAACCATTATTAAAACAAACAGTAATTATGGGTTTGCGACTGTATATTTTGAACTGACCAACCAACTGATTCAAGAGAAAATAGCTGAAAGCAGCGCCTTATTATTCCTGGCACCTGGTTTTATTTCCAGTGACATTGAAAATCATACCACTACACTGGGAAGAGGTGGTTCTGACTATACAGCCTCTATTTTTGCTGCAGCATTAAAAGTAGAAGGATTGGAAATATGGACAGATGTTACAGGTATGATGACTGCTGACCCGAGATGGGTTCCCAATGCCAGGACCATTCCTAATATTTCTTACCGGGAAGCAATGGAATTATCCCATTTTGGCGCAAAAGTAATTTATCCGCCTACTATACAGCCTGCCATGCAAAAAGGAATTAGCATCAGTGTTAAGAATACTTTTGAACCGGAAGCAGCAGGTTCTTTAATTGAAGCTATACCGCAAATTGCCGGAGATATCATAACTGGAATTTCAAGTATTAATCATGTAACATTATTAAGTCTGGAAGGCAGCGGAATGGTAGGTATTCCTGGTTTTTCAAAAAGACTATTTGAAGCACTGGCAGGTGAAAAAGTAAATGTTATTTTAATTACCCAAAGTTCCTCTGAACATTCCATTTGTGTAGCCATTAATACAGTGGATGCAGAAAAGGCAAAAAGGGCTGTAGATACTGCATTTGATTATGAAGTAAAAACCGGCAAAGTTGAACCATTAAAAGTAGAGCATGATCAGTCGATCGTAGCATTGGTGGGTGACAAAATGAAAAGCCATACCGGAATTGCCGGCAGAATGTTTAATGCATTAGGCAGAAATGGTATCAATATCAGGGCAATTGCACAAGGCTCTTCCGAAAGAAATATTTCTGCAGTATTAGCCTATAGTGATGTAAAAAAAGCAGTGAATGTATTACATGAGGCTTTTTTTGAATCTACCCATAAACAGTTGAATGTATATATTATTGGTGCTGGCAATGTTGGCGGAAAATTAATTGAACAGATTAAACAACAACAACAATACCTGCTGGAAAATTTAAATCTGCAACTCAGAATTACCGGAATTGCAAACAGCAGAAAAATGCTGTTTAATGAAGATGGGATTAACCTGGACCAATGGAAAGATAGCCTGGCACAATCTGAAGCAATGTCTCTGACAAATTTTATTACAACTATTATTCATAAAAATTTACGTAATAGTGTTTTTGTAGATGTAACTGCAAATGCAGAAGTTGCATCAGTATATCATAAACTTTTATCAAAAAGTGTAGCAGTAGTAGCCTGTAATAAAATTGCGGCTTCCTCCCCATTTGTCAATTACAGGCATTTAAAATCTTTGTCAAAGGAATTCAATGCACCTTTTCTTTTTGAAACCAATGTAGGTGCAGGATTACCGGTGATAGGAACATTAAATGACCTTATAAAAAGCGGAGATAAAATAAATAAGATTCAGGCGGTATTGTCCGGCACATTAAATTTTGTTTTTAATAATTACGATGGCAAAACCAGTTTTGCAGCAGTGGTAAAACAGGCACAGGATGAAGGCTATACAGAACCGGATCCACGTTTGGATTTAGGCGGCACAGATGTAATGCGGAAAATCATGATCCTTGCCAGGGAAGCAGGTGAAATAATAGAAATGGAAAATATCAGCAATAACAGTTTTCTGCCAGAGTCCTGTTTTGAAGGAACTGTTGCAGATTTCTATATTGAAATGGCAAAACATGAAGCCCATTTTAAATCATTATATGAAGCTGCAGCTAAAGAGAATTGTAAATTGAAATTTGTTGCTAGTTTCGAAGATGGAAAAGCGGCAGTTGGATTGCAGCATATCCCTTCCAACTCAGACTTTTATCACTTATACGGTAAGGATAATATTGTTTTATTTTATACACAACGTTATCCGGAACAACCTTTAGTGGTAAAAGGAGCAGGCGCTGGAGCCGATGTAACAGCGAGTGGAGTTTTTGCAGATATCATCAGAGTGGCCAGATAAATAAATAAAATGAAAGAAGTAACTGTACTGAGCCCGGCAACAGTAGCCAATGTTGTATGTGGTTTTGATATTTTAGGATTTGCATTGAACGATCCGATAGATGAATTAACTGTATCTCTTAGTGATACACCCGGAGTTACCATCATAAATAAGGATGATTACCATCTGCCAACAAAAGCAGAAGATAATGTTAGCGGTGCAGCCTTACTGGCTATGCTGGATGAATTAAAGGAGATTACCGGATTTGAGTTGGTAAGTAATAAAAACATTAAGCCCGGCAGCGGAATAGGCAGCAGTGCCGCCAGTGCAGCAGGTGCTGTGGTAGCTGCAAATCATTTACTGGGTAACCGGTTTTCCAGAGAAGACCTGGTCCGTTTTGCCATGTTTGGGGAAAAAGTGGCCAGTGGTGTAAAACATGCGGATAATATTGCGCCTGCGATATATGGAGGGGTAACTTTAATCCGTTCCATTTTTCCACTGGATATTGTAAGCCTTGATGCTCCTGAACTGCATGTAACAGTAGTACATCCCCAAATAGAAGTGCGGACTTCCGATGCCAGACAAATCCTGAAACAAAGAGTGCTTTTAAAAGATGCCATTAAGCAATGGGGAAATATTGCAGGGCTGGTTGCAGGATTACTGAAACACGATTACGACTTAATTGGCCGAAGCCTGGAAGATGTAATTATTGAGCCGGTAAGAAGTATTCTCATTCCAGGTTTTGATGAGGTAAAATTAAAATGCAGGGAAGCAGGAGCATTGGGTGGTGGCATTAGCGGAAGCGGGCCTTCTATCTTTATGCTCAGCCGTAATGCAGAATCTGCAGTGCAGGTGGAATCTGTCATGAAAGAGGTATACAATAAAATTGGTTTAGCCTATCATACACATGTAACCACCATTAATATGGAAGGAGTGAAATTAAAAGCCAGTTATTAAATTTATCATTTTTTTCTTTTTTTATATGCTTTATTATAGTCTTAATCAGAATGCCCCCAGGGTAAATTTTGCAGATGCAGCAGTAAGCGGGCAGGCACCCGACAAGGGTTTATATTTTCCCAGGAGTATTCCAAAATTGCCGGATGGTTTTATTCAAAACATCAGATCGTATTCTAAAGAAGAGATTGGGTTTACAGTAATGAAACCGTTTGTTGGAGAAACCATCAATGATATTGATTTACAGAAGATAATTGCAGAAACAGTCAACTTCAACTTTCCTCTGGTAAAAATTAATGAACAGATAGCTTCATTGGAATTATTTCATGGACCTACCCTTGCATTTAAAGATGTAGGCGCCAGGTTTATGAGCAGGTGTCTGGGCCATTTTAACCAGCAACGTGATCAGGCAGTAACTGTATTGGTAGCAACCAGTGGTGATACCGGTGGTGCAGTAGCCAATGGATTTTTAGGGGTGGATGGCGTTAATGTTGTGATTTTATACCCCTCCGGAAAAGTTAGCCCTGTTCAGGAATTACAATTAACCACTTTAGGCAAAAATATAACCGCTCTGGAAGTGAACGGAAATTTTGATGACTGCCAGTCCATGGTTAAGCAGGCTTTTACTGACCCGGACCTGAACCGAAAATTGTTATTAACATCTGCCAACTCTATTAATGTGGCACGGTGGTTACCTCAACAACTGTATTATTTCTATGCTTATCAGCAATGGCAGGAAGAAAAGCCACCCATAATTTGTGTACCCAGTGGCAATTTTGGTAATATTTGTGCTGGTATACTGGCTTTTGCCAGTGGGCTACCGGTACAGCATTTTATTGCAGCCTGTAACGCCAATGATGTAGTAACAGATTATCTGCAAACAGGTAACTACCAGCCAAAACCAGCCGTTGCTACTATATCCAATGCCATGGATGTTGGGAATCCCAGTAATTTTATTCGAATACTGGAAATATTTCACCATCAGTTTAATGAACTAAAAAATAAGGTAAGCAGTATCAGTGTGGATGATAATACTACCAGACAAACCATTACTGAAGTATTTCAACAATTCAATTATATGCTGGATCCTCATGGTGCAGTTGCGTATTATGCCCTGGACCAGTATTTAAAAAATACAGATACCGGTAATAAGGGATTTATACTGGAAACTGCCCATCCTGTGAAATTTCCTGAAACAGTGGAAACAGCTATTCATCAGAAAATTGAAATTCCGGATGCAGTACAATACCTGTTTGGTTTGGAAAAGAAAAGTATTCCATTAGCGCCTACTTTTTCAGCATTAAAAGGCTGGCTGATGCAATAAAAAAGAAAAGGGCAGTATTTCAAAATACTGCCCTTTTCTTTTAAGGTAGGTCTTACTTCACATCTGTAAATTTTAAACAAACAGGTTTTTCAATCTGGATGGTATTATTGGCAGGTTGTAAGAATCCGGTACTTTTAATAATACTGAATACGACTATGTTATTACTGTCTCTGTTTGCTACCAGTAAAAATTTTCCACTGGGATCAATAGCAAAATTTCTTGGATGAACCCCTAATGTACTCTGATGGCCGATTTCAGTTAATAAGCCAGTTGAACCTACTCTGAAAATAGCAATATCATTTGCAGATGCACGGTTAGAAGTATACAGGTATCTGCCATCGGGTGTTATATGTATATCTGCACTTCCCTTATCCTGTTTGCCACCGGTATTATCGGAGGGCAGGTTTTGAATTTCTGTGAGTTTTCCATCCTTGTACTCATATGAAATAACGGTTCCCAGTAGTTCATTGATAACATAGGCATATTTCCCGTTGGGATGAAATACTAAATGACGGGGGCCGCTTCCATCAGGAACTTCTGTTGTGCCAAAATCATCTTCATTTATAGGTTGGGCTGCTGCTGCATCAAACTTGTACTGATAAATTTTATCTGTTCCCAGATCATTGGAAAAAACATATTTTCCATCTGGTGAAATCACTGTACAATGTACATGAGGTTTTGACTGTCTTGTAAAATTAGTACTATAACCCTGGTGCTCCAGTGTTTGTACTGCAGGTTGCAGACTGCCGTCTGCATTGGTTTTGAAAACGGATAAATTACCGCTGCTGTAATTAGCCACCACCACTGATTTACCGGTGGAATCCACATCTACATAACAGGGATCATCCCCGTTTGTTGCTGTTTTATTGATGAACTGCAAAGTACCTTTTGGTCTGTCAAAAGAAAATGCACTTACTTCACCTGGCTTATCCCCATGATTTTCGTTGACGGCATATACAAATTTGTTGTCTTTTGTAATAGCCAGATAAGATGGATTTTCTGTTCCGGAAATCTTGCTCACAAATTTAATACTGGCATCTGCTGTATTAAATTTATATACATGTATGTCTGTTGTATAAGTACCTATAAGCAAATAGTATTGTTTGTTTTGTGCAACAACTGCAAAAGATAAAACAATCAGAAACGCGGTCAATATTTTTTTCATACCTGATATTTGAGGAGCCAAGTTACAGATTCCAACTGATTTTACATATCAAAAAGCAAGTTCAGAACAGGCATATATCAATCTTAACAAAAGCTTGTTACTACTCTTTTATACTATAGATTTGGCAATAGAAAAAACTTATACATGAATATTATCAATTTTGAATTTAAAGCAAGAACGAAGCACCTTCAAAAACTGGAAGAAAAATTATTATCACTTCATCCTGTATTTAAAGGGGAAGACCATCAGATTGATACCTACTATAATATTGAAACCGGCAGGTTAAAGCTCAGGGAAGGAAATATCGAAAATGCCCTTATTTATTATGAACGACAGGATACTGCTGATGCCAAACAATCAGATATTATACTCTATCAGCATCAACCAAATGCTTCTTTAAAAAGCATACTGAATAAGGTTCATGGAATTAGAGTAGTGGTTGACAAAAACCGCAGGATCTATTTTATAGACAATGTGAAATTTCATTTTGACCTGGTAAAAGAACTGGGAACATTTATTGAAGTGGAGGCAATTGACAATCAACAGGATATTGGTATAGAAAATCTAAAAGAACAATGTGCATTCTACTTTAATTTCTTTGAATTGAACATTTCAGATTATGTGTATTGCTCTTACAGTGATTTATTATTAGAAAAACAGGGGATACAAGTGTCTGAATAAAAAAAGCCATCACAGTACTGTGATGGCTTTTTAACTATATCAGTTATAAATTATTCAAACTTAAGGTCTAACCCTAATCCTCTCAGTTCATGTACCAATACATTGAATGATTCCGGAACACCTGCACGTGGTATATTTTCACCTTTTACAATGGCTTCATATGTTTTGGCACGGCCAATGATATCATCAGACTTAATGGTGAGTAATTCCTGTAAGATATTGGATGCACCATATGCTTCCAATGCCCATACTTCCATTTCACCAAAACGCTGACCACCAAACTGTGCTTTACCACCCAGCGGTTGCTGTGTAATTAAACTGTATGGTCCGATAGAACGGGCATGCATCTTATCATCAACCATGTGGTGCAATTTAATCATATAGATTACACCTACTGTTGCTTTCTGGTGGAAACGTTCTCCGGTTTCACCATCAAACAGATAAGTATGTCCGTTGAGTGGAATATTTGCTTTATTACATAACTCTTCAATTTCAAGGGTGCTGGCACCATCAAATATCGGAGTAGCAAATTTAACGCCCAGTTTTTTACCAGTCCATCCTAAGATGGTTTCATAAATCTGCCCCAGGTTCATACGTGAAGGCACCCCTAAAGGATTCAGTACAATATCAACCGGAGTACCATCTTCCATGAATGGCATATCTTCTGCACGTACAATCTTGGCAACGATCCCTTTATTACCGTGACGGCCCGCCATCTTATCCCCTACTTTCAGCTTACGTTTAACAGCCAGGTAAACCTTAGCCAGTTTCAATACGCCAGCAGGTAATTCATCCCCGATAGAAATATTGAATTTCTCTCTTTTATAACGGCCTAACTCTTCATTAAACTTGATGCTGTAGTTATGCAATAACGTATTGATATATTCATCCACTTCTTTTTCACCAGTCCAACCCAAAGGATTGATATTCTGATAATCAATAGAAGCCAGGTTCTTGGCATTGAATTTAGCACCTTTTCCAATTAAAGATTCTCCGAAATTATTGGTAACACCTGCAGAAGCTTTATCTTTTAATAAGATTTGCAATTTGCTCAATAATTGTTCTTTAATATCTTCAACATTCTGCTGGTGTACTTTCTCTACCTTTTCCAGTTGTGCTTTTTCACGAACTTTGGCATTCTTATCTTTTTTAGCACGCTGGAATAGTTTTTTATCAATTACCACACCTTCAGTTCCGTTTGGAGCTTTCAGCGAAGCATCTTTTGCATCACCGGCTTTATCACCAAATATTGCACGCAATAATTTTTCTTCCGGTGTAGGGTCAGATTCGCCTTTAGGGGTAATCTTTCCAATTAAAATATCACCTTCTTTAATAGTAGCCCCAATTCTGATGATACCATTTTCATCCAGGTCCTTGGTAGCTTCTTCAGAAACATTGGGTATATCCGGTGTTAATTCTTCTTCTCCCAATTTTGTATCACGTACTTCCAGTTCATATTCATCAATATGTACTGAAGTGAACCAATCTTCTCTTACTACCTTTTCATTAATAACAATCGCATCTTCAAAATTATACCCTTTCCATGGCATGAATGCCACCTGCAGGTTTCTGCCCAATGCTAATTCACCATCTTTAGTAGCATAGCCTTCGGTTAAAAAGTCGCCTTTCTTCACAGACTGACCTTTTTTAACACTTGGACGTAAATTAATATTGGTAGACTGATTGGTCTTAATAAATTTAGTAAGCCTGTACACAATTAAATCATCTTCAAAACTTACCAGGCGGTCAGCATCATTCCTGTCATAACGAACATGAATTTCATTTGCATCTACAAATTCAATGATACCATTTCCATCAGCATGGATTTGAATTCTTGCATCACGTGCAGCTTTTCCTTCCAAACCGGTACCAACAATTGGCACTTCCGGTAAAATTAAAGGAACAGCCTGGCGTTGCATGTTTGATCCCATCAATGCACGGTTGGCATCATCATGTTCCAGAAACGGAATCAGGGAGGCACTCAAACCAACAATCTGGTTAGGTGCAACGTCCATATATTCCACTTCTCCTTTATCTAAAATTGGGAAATCACCTGTCTGACGGGAAACAACCCTTTCTTCTGCAAATTCACCGTTTTCCTTTAATGGGGAATTACTCTGTGCAATTTTAGCTGTATCTTCTTCTTCAGCACTCAGGAATGTTAATTCCTTCATATCCACTTTGCCATCCACTACTTTACGGTAAGGAGTTTCAATGAATCCCATATCGTTAATCGCAGCATGAACGCAAAGTGTAGATATCAATCCAATGTTTGGACCTTCCGGAGTTTCAATAGTACATAACCTTCCATAATGTGAATAGTGTACGTCACGAACTTCAAAACCAGCTCTTTCACGACTCAAACCGCCTGGCCCTAATGCAGAGATACGGCGTTTGTGAGTGATTTCACTTAATGGATTGGTCTGATCCAGGAACTGTGATAATTGAGAGGTTCCGAAGAATGAGTTAATTACAGAAGATAATGTTCTGGCATTAATCAGGTCTACCGGAGTAAACACTTCATTATCACGCACATTCATTCTTTCACGGATAGTACGGGCCATACGTGCTAAACCAACACCAAACTGAGCATACAATTGTTCACCCACAGTTCTTACACGACGATTGCTCAGATGATCAATATCATCAATTTCTGCTTTGGCATTTGTTAAACGAACCAGATATTTGATAATTTCAATAATATCCTGTTTAGTTAACACTTTTTTCTCCAAAGGATATTCCAGGCCCAGTTTGCGGTTAATTTTATAACGACCCACCTCGCCTAAATCATACCTTTTATCAGAAAAGAATAATTTATCAATAATACCACGGGCAGTTTCATTATCAGGGGCATCAGCACCGCGCAACTGGCGGTAAATATGCTGAACCGCTTCCAGTTCACTGTTAGAGGTATCTTTATTTAATGTATTATAAATGATCGCATAATCACCACCCACATCTTCTTTCTGAATAAATACACTCTTCACCTCCAGGTCAATAATCTGATCAATTGCATCCTCGTCCAGAATAGTATCACGTTCCATCACAATTTCATTACGCTCAATGGATACTACTTCACCTGTATCTTCATCCACAAAATCTTCCACCCATGTTCTCAATACACGTGCTGCTAATTTTCTTCCAACCTGACTGGCCAGAGTCTTTTTATCCGCTTTCACTTCATCAGCCATCCCAAATAATTCCAGGATATCTTTATCAGTTTCAAATCCGATTGAACGTAATAAAGTAGTTACAGGGAATTTTTTCTTACGGTCAATATAAGCATACATCACATTATTGATGTCTGTTGCAAACTCCATCCATGCACCTTTAAAAGGAATTACACGGGCAGAATAGATTTTTGTCCCGTTTGGATGAATAGATTGTCCGAAGAATACACCCGGAGAGCGGTGTAACTGAGAAACCACCACACGTTCAGCACCATTTACCACAAAGGTACCACGGGGGGTCATATAAGGAATATTACCTAAAAACACATCCTGCACAATAGTCTGGAAATCAACATGTTCCTCATCATTACAACTTAAACGTAATTTGGCTTTCAAAGGCACAGCATACGTTAAACCACGTTCCATACATTCTTCAATGCTATAGCGTGGGGGATCAATAAAATAGTCCAGAAATTCCAATACGAAAATGTTACGTGTGTCTGTTATAGGAAAATTATCCTTAAACACACGAAACAATCCTTCGATATTACGCTTATCAGGCGTCGTTTCTAACTGGAAGAATTCTCTGAACGATTGTAACTGAATGTCGAGCAGATCAGGTGCATCAGCAAGGTGTTTTGTTTTACCAAAGCTGATCCTCTTGTTCAAATTTGTTGTAGACATAGTATTTTGTAAAACCGGTTTAGCTTAACAATGGTGAGAACGATTCTATTCTCTTGTCCAAAAATCAGGTGGTTCAGAATTAACGGCCGTACCGAACTACCCATTGATAATTAGCCCAAAATTAAAAGGACTGCAAAATTAAGGAAAGCTACGGAATGGCAAAATCAAATTTTAAGCCAATTTTTCAATTACCTCTATTTTAACAGTTTAGCAATACTAATATTTTTTAACCCTGTTCAAATAAACCCTGGAACATCATATAAAGTTTAAATAATAAACTGATTATCAAGAATAAACAAAAAATAGATTTACTTATTACCAGTTTATTAACATTTTATTTGGCAGATGCTCAGTTTGGCATTATTTTAAGGGTCGGTAATAGGCTAAAGTCAAAAACCTTGCCCGGTAAAAGACAAGGTTCATTCTTAAACAATAACCGACTTATGTATGAAACACTTTATGATCTGATTGATCTAATTAGATTTAATACTTCTATAGTTGCACTTTCAATAGCCTTGTAATCTTTTGCATCCATTAATGGCTTACTAATTAATTTGCTGCCCATTCCCACACAGGCAACCCCAGCTTTAAACCAGCCAGAAATATTTTCTTTACTTAACTCAACTCCACCTGTTGGCATGAATAAAAGCTGAGGAAACAACTCTTTAATAGCAGATAAAAACCCTGGACCCAGTATATTGCCCGGAAACAATTTTACAAATTTTGCCCCCAGTTCTTCCGCTTTGATAATTTCGGAAGGGGTCATACAACCCGGAACCCATAACATATTATTTTTGTCGGCCACTATTGCCACCGATTCCACCAATCCGGGACATACCAGGTAATCTGCACCCTCATCTATAAAGGCCTGCGCCATTGTACCATTCTTGATAGTGCCAATACCAAGATACATTCCCTTTAGTTCTGTATCACATATTTTACGCATTGCTTTAAAATTCTCTAAAGCAGCTTCTCCCCTGTTGGTATATTCCACTGCTTTTACGCCCGCATTGTATAGGGCCTTTAACACTTCGATGGTTACTTCTTTGTCTTTATTGAAATAAAGTGGCAATATTCCCTGTTCAGGAATCAGCTGAAGCAATGTTGTTTTATTATTCATGTACTTGACGTTTGAAATCATCCGTTTTTACTCCTGCAAAGCACCTCAATCTTTCGGGAAAGAAAAAGTATTTATTCTTTTTTTTACGCAATCGTTATCGTATTTTTTAGCTTCCATATTCATCCTGATTTCTACATTTGAATACTCAAAACTTGCCTTCTTGTAAACCTATTCATTTAACAACAATTCAAACATCGTATAATTTATGTCTAAAAAAGTAGTCACCCTGGGAGAGATTATGATGCGTTTATCTACCCCGGATTATAAAAGATTTGTTCAGGCAGATACCTTTGATATTACTTATGGCGGAGGTGAGGCAAATGTTGCCGCTGCACTTTGTAACTATGGCTTGCATGGTACATTTGTTAGCAAAGTTCCTGATAATCCATTAGGTCATGCAGCCATTAACCATTTGCGCAGATATGGCGTAGACACACAGTTTATTGCCAGAGGTGGCGACAGGCTGGGTATCTATTTTCTGGAAACAGGTGCTTCTATGCGGGCTTCCCAGGTTGTGTACGACCGTGCAGGTGCATCTATTGCTGAAGTGGAATTGTCTGATTTTAACTTTGATGAGATTCTGGATGGCGCAGACTGGTTTCATACCACTGGTATTACCCCCGCTTTAAGTGACAAAGCGGCTATGTTGACTGAAGCTGCCCTAAAAGCTGCCAAAGCAAAAGGAATTACCACCAGCATTGACCTGAACTACCGTAAAAAACTCTGGAGTAAAGAAAAAGCCCGTGAAATTATGAGCAGGCTTTGCCAGTATGTGGATGTTTGCATAGGAAATGAAGAAGATGCAGAAACAACACTGGGTTTTAAAGCTGCAGGCACTGATGTAACCAAAGGAGAACTGAATCTGGATGGCTATAAAAGTGTATTTAAGCAAATGAAAGAAAAATTCGGTTTCAAATATATTGCTTCCACATTAAGGGAAAGCCATAGTGCTTCTGATAATGGGTGGAGTGCCCTGGTATATGATGGCACTGAATTCTATCATACCAAAGAATATGAGGTTAGAATTATTGACCGTGTTGGTAGCGGCGACTCATTTGCCAGTGGTTTTATTTACGGACTGGTTACCGGAAAATCTTTTAAAGAAGCAGGAGAATTCGGTGTGGCTGCATCTGCACTGAAACATACCATACCGGGCGACCTGAACCATGTTACCGTTAAAGAAGTAAACGACCTGGTGAAAGGAGATGGTTCCGGAAGGGTGCAACGATAATTAAATCCACTAATTTGTATTAAAATTTTTATTATGATAATTGATGCACTTGAAAATATAAACCGTTATGCAGTTTTACACCCTAGCTTTCCAACCGCTGTTTCTTATTTACTTTCAACCGACCTGGCCGGACTGGAAATCGGGAAATTTGAAGTCGATGGAGCTGCTGTTAAAGCCATTGTTTCGGAAAAACCTGGGAAAAAAGCTGAGGAAAGCCTGGCTGGCTTTGAATGTCACAATCAATACATAGATATCCAGGTATGTATCCGAGGCAATGAAACCTTAGGATGGAAACCCAGAAATACCTGCCAGCATCCCAAGGGTGCTTATAATGAAGCAAAAGATGTATTGCTTTTTGATGACAAGCCAGACCTGTTTTTTCAGTTAACAAATAGGCAGTTTGCTATTTTTTTTCCGGAAGATGTGCATGCACCAATGATTGGCGGTGCTGAACCCATAAAAAAACTGGTGTTGAAAATTAAAATCTGATTTTATTGCAGCAAAATCCCCCACTAAAAAAGTGAATGAATTATCATTCACTTTTTTGTTATTTGTTAATCAGTTATTACAAATCTGTTATTGGCTGAAACTTGGGAACCAGGATTTTTATACAAATCCAGGCTATCAGATAAGACAGTGCACACAAACCAAACATAATACCATAAGCAGTTTGCACATGAGTTTGTACCAGCAACCTGGCAGAATCTCCAGTAAGGTTTTTTACAACTGCTGCAGCTTCCCCAATTTGTTTATAATGATCAGTCAGCCTACCTGCAATCTGCTGAATCAATACTCCGCCTAATCCACCTGCCAACCCGCCAATACCTGTTACAGAACCTACTGCTTTTTTGGGAAACATATCAGAAACAGTTGTAAATATATTGCAGGACCATGCCTGATGTGCTGCTGCAGCAATACAAATTACTACCAGTGCATAAATATAAGCTTGGTCCCCAAATATGGAAACATTACCAAAATAAGGAGTGGTTAATAAAGAAACAGGCAAAATGGCAATAATCAGCATGGCTGTTAAACGGGCTTTATAAGCTTCCATACCTTTATTCATAAATAACATCGGAAATCCACCACCTAATACACTACCCAGTATAGCTACAGCATACACGGTAAATAATGGAACCATAATGGCATGGCCTTCCATATTAAATTGCTGCTTCATAAAATCGGGCAGCCAAAACAGTAAAAACCACCAGATCCCATCAGTTAGAAATTTGCCAGTAAAGAATGCCCAGGTTTGCCTGTATTTTAATACTTTATACCAGGGTGCTTTCAACACGTTTTCTACTTTTGCAGGCTCAGTATCATCACTGTGTATATAATCAAATTCAGCTGCTGATAATTTTTTATGCGATTTTGGTGTTTCGTATAACCAAAACCAAAATATTAACCAGAAAAAACCAATTAAGCCTGTAATAATAAATGCCATTTGCCATCCTGCAATGGCCCCGTTAAACCAAACACGGTATGCAATTAACGGAACTACAATTGAAGCAATCATGGCACCTACATTGGCACCCGAATTAAAAATACCTGTAGCCAACGCCCTTTCTTTTTTAGGAAACCATTCTGCTATAGTTTTAATAGATGCAGGGAAATTACCAGCTTCGCCAATACCAAATAAAGAACGGATAGAGGCATGAACAATCACCATACTGCCGGCAAATGCATTTAAAATCCCAAATACAGACCATATAATCAGGGATAAAGCCAATCCCAGTTTGGTACCTATTTTATCAATAATAAATCCGGCAATAAATGTAATACTCGCATAAAAAAAAGTAAACAGGGATGTCACCAATGCGAAGTCAGTATTGGACCAGCCCAATCCACCCTTTTCAACCGGAGAAGAAAATAACGGTTTTAAATAACCAATTACCTGCCTGTCCATATAATTAATGGTGGTGGCAAAAAAAAGCAATGAAACAATTGTCCAACGGTAATTACCAATCTTTTGAGCATTCATATTTGCAAGGTTTTAAGAAACTTAATTTAAACACCACTGTATACAGAAAAACCTCCGTCTACAGTAATCATAGCACCTGTTACAAACTTACTGGCTTCACTTAATAGCCAGATCAGTGCTCCCTGCAGTTCATCAGGATGACCAAATCTTTTAAAAGGGGTTTGACGGATTACTTTTTCCCCTCTTTCGGTATACCCTCCCTCTTTTTTAGTTAAAAGATACCTGTTTTGTTCTGTCAAAAAGAATCCCGGAGCCAGTGCATTCATCCTGATGGCATCACCATACCTGTTTGCCATTTCAACAGCAAACCATTGGTTATAACAATCAACTGCCGCTTTACCCATATTGTAACCCAATACCCGGGTCACAGCCCGTTTTGAATTCATGGAGGATATATTGACAATACTTCCTTTGCCACTTTTAGCAATGGCTTCTCCAAATATTTGTGTGGGTATAATGGTTCCCCACAAATTAATGTCCATGGCTTTGCGCATTCCTTCCATATTCATTGCAAACAAATCATCTTCAGGCAATATAACACCTTCCGGAATATTTCCACCAGCTGCATTAACCAACCCGTCAATTCTGTCAAATTTTTCAATAATCTGAAGTTTTGCCTGCATTAGCTGTGCTTCATTTAAAACATCCGCAACCAGTGCTATCGCATTTCCTCCTGCTTTGTTAATTTCTTCGGCTATTGATTCAGCTTTTTCTTTTTGCCTCCCCAATATACCAACCGATCCCCCTGCATCAGCAATTGCTTTTACAAATGAGTATCCAAGTATCCCTGTGCCACCAGTTACAAT
>Ga0364867_10156_pt2 | contig 41176 bp, 26 predicted proteins | sample ExccelAu500001D4_3_FD_206915 | JGI IMG/M metagenome (GOLD analysis project Ga0364867, IMG submission 206915) | Enriched cells from Trout Bog Lake Hypolimnion, Wisconsin, USA - BchlTB.Aug13.5000.01.D4 | ecosystem: Environmental > Aquatic > Freshwater > Lake > Hypolimnion/Profundal zone | place... | reverse complement strand
GGTGATATTGGAGAAGGAACTGTTGCAATCCGTTGTATTTGACTGCCACTGGTAGGTGTACCCGCCGGGTCCTCCGGCCGGTGTGACACTCAGGATAGAGGTGCCGCCGGTGCAGATGGTTGTACCCACGGGTTCGGTGGTGATCGTGATACCCGGAGTAATAGTCAGGGACATGGAAGATGTTACTTCAGTGCATGGAGAGTTACCTACGGCGTGAAGTGTAAGATTAACCGATCCTGCTGTAATATCAGCTGAACTTGGAGAATAAACCGGGTTCAGGGTATTGTAGTTACTGAAAGTCCCGGTACCTGATGTTGACCAGTAAACGCTTGAATAATTTGATGCTGTGGCGGATGATAATGTGTAGGAATTTCCTGAACATATGTTTGCACTTCCGCCGGCATTGGCAGTAGCAGGCTGGATAACGGTTACTGTTGCACATGTGGAAGTAACAGGGCCGCATCCGCTTCCGCTCTGAGATACTATTACATTATAATATGTCGTGGTTGTAAGGGCAGGAGTGGTATAACTACTGGATGTTGCACCAGAGACCGGGGAAAATGTCGAACCACATCCGCTTGTATTGGATTGCCACTGGTAACTTAAAGTTCCGGTTCCTCCGGAAGCAGCTACACTCATAGTGTATGTGCTGTTACGGCAGATGGTACCTCCCGAAGGCTGGATCGTGATAGTGGGATCAGCCAGGATGTTCACAATGGCACAATTGGATTCAAGTGCAGTACAGCTGGGTGAAACTACCGAGATGATGCATTTGTAATACCTGATGCCGGCCGGCAGTGCAGGAGTCGTATAGGAACTATTGGTGGCACCCGGGATAGTAAAATAGCCAAAAGCACAATCCATGTTTGAAACTTCCCATTGGTATCCCAGGGTGGCAGCACCCTGGTCAACAGATACAGACATGTTTATGGTCCCTCCGTCGCAGATTGTCCCCCCTGAGGGTTGAGTTAGGATCCTTGGAACGGTAACTGTAACGCAACGTGATGTAAGCGATCCGCAACTACTTCCGCTCTGAGTGATATCAACCTTATAATAAGTTGTTTGTGTAAGGGTAGCTGTAGTGTAACTGCTGTTGGTGGCTCCGCTGATAGTACTCCATGATGGTGAGCTGCAATTGCTGTTGCTTACCGACCACTGGTATGAGAACGTTCCAGCCCCGCCGGTTGGTGTAACACTCAGAGTGGTACCTGTTCCGCTGCAGATAGTGATATCGGCTGGCTGAACTGAGATAGATGGCGGGGTTACAACCGTAAAAGTTATACAATTCGATGTGGCTGTACATCCCGAAGGTGCCTGTGTTACTATACATTGGAACAAGTATGTTCCTGGTGTATTTCGGATGCCGGATGAAGGTGTAAAACTGCTGTTCGTTGCCCCTGAAATGTTGTTCCATGTAGTGACAGTTCCGCAGGAAATTCCATCGGAATTCTGCTGCCACTGGTAGGAATATCCACCTATTCCGCCGCTGGGTGTGGCTGTGAAGGTTGCAGTTCCTCCGCTGCAAATGCTCTGGTCAGGAATGGAAGCTATGGTAGGATCTGCAACTACGCTTATGTGTGCTTCATTTGATTGCATGCTGCAGATCGGGTTGGAAGATGTAATTGCACATTCGTAATAATAATCGCCGGTTGTTAGGTCAGGTGTCGTATAGGATGAGTTTGTAGCTCCGCTGATGGGAGTGTAGGTACCTCCTGACGAAGGAGACGATTCCCACTGGTACGCAAAGGTGGCTGTTCCGCCGTCACTGCCGGCAGCAACTGACAACGTGCCTGTTCCACCGTTGCAGATGCTTGTGAGTGCTGCAGGTTGCGTCGTGATATGCGGGATATGGATAGTGATACAGCTGGATGTTGCCGTACTGCAACCATTCCCACTGGCCCATACCTGGACCTTATAATATGTTGTTAAGGTGAGAGTGGAAGTAGTATAGGAGCTGTTCGTTGCACCGGATATGTTGGTATAAGTTCCGCCACAGCTGGTGGAAGAACTCCACTGGTATAACAAAGCCGGAGTGCCGCCACTGGCCGAAACACTGATGGTGGTGGTCGTCCCGCTGCAGATGGTCTGGTCCGAAGGTTGGGAATTTATGGTTGGTTTGGCGACCACAGTGAATGTGACGCAGTTCGATGTGGCTGTGCATCCTGATGCTGTCTGTGTGACGACACAATGAAACAGGTATGTTCCTGCAGTATTCCTGATGCCGGATGAAGGGGTAAAGCTGCTATTTGTAGCTCCAGAAATGTTACTCCATGTATCGACATTTCCGCAGGAAGTCCCGTCAGCATTCTGCTGCCACTGGTAGTAGTATGTTCCCACGCCGCCACTGGGTGTAGCTGTAAAGGTTGCTGTGCCACCGCTGCATATACTCTGGTCAGGGATTGTAGTTATGGTAGGATCTGCAACAACACTCACGTGTGCCTCATTCGATTGCATATTGCAGGTCGGGTTGGAAGATGTAATGGCACACTCGTAATAATAATTACCTGTTGTCAGGACCGGTGTTGTATAGCTTGAGTTTGTGGCTCCGCTGATGGGTGTATAGGTACCTCCTGACGAAGGAGACGATTCCCACTGGTAAGCATACGTGGCTGTTCCACCATCACTGCCGGCGGCAACTGACAACGTCGCTGTTCCACCGTTGCAGATGCTGGTGAGTGCAGTGGGTTGTGTAGTGATATGCGGGATATGGATGGTGATACAGCCTGATGTGGCAGAGCTGCACCCATTGCCACTGGCCCACACCTGGACCTTGTAATATGTTGTTACTGTCAGCGGGGAAGTAGTATAGGAGCTGTTCGTTGCACCGGATATATTGGTATAAGTTCCGCCACAGCTGGTGGAAGAACTCCACTGGTATAACAAAGTCGGAGTGCCGCCGCTGGCCGAAACACTGATAGTGGCAGATGTCCCGCTGCAGATGGTCTGGTCGGGAGGCTGGGAATTGATCGTAGGTTTAGCAGCAACATTCAGTGTGATGCAGTTGGAAGTGGTACTGCAGCCCGAAGCAGCCTGGGTCACTACAACGTTGTAGTAGTTAATTCCCGGGCTTCCGCCGCTTGTTGTATAACTGGAGCTTGTGGCCCCGGAAATCGGTGTCCAGCCGGATCCCGGGCAGGGACCTGTCCCCTGCTGCCACTGATAGAAAAACGTACCAACACCTCCGGAAGGATTGGCCGTAAAGGTAGCCGAACCGCCGTTGCAGATGCTCTGATCAGCAATAAGGGGAATAGTCGGGTCTGCAACCACATTTACCACAGCATTGTTGGACAGGAGGTCACAAAGTGTTGGTGATGAGATAATTAAGCATCTGTATGTATGGGTACTCGGGGCGGTTAAGGTCGGGGTCGTAAAGCTTGAATGAGTCGCACCAGGGATATTTCCCCAAGTTCCTGTGTTCTCCTGCCATTGGTATGTATAGGTTTCCGTAACCGGGTCGGAACCTGGTGCAACAGAAATGGTTGCAGTACCTCCGTCACAGATGCTTGTGCTTGGGGCCGGTTGGGTCATGATATAGGGAATATATACAGGTGCACACTGGGAATATACAGTTCCGCAACTATTTCCGGTTGCCGAAACCCTTACACGGTAATATGTAGTTTGAGTGAGGGAGCCGGTGTTATAAGTTGCATCGGTTGCACCTGAAATGTTATTGTATCCACTGCAACCTGAAGTGCTGGATTGCCATTGATACAGCAACGTCGGTGCTCCCCCTGTAGCTGTCACTGATAAACCCAGTGAGGCCCCGCTGCATATCGTGCCTCCAACGGGTTGTATGGTGATTGACGGATCTGCTGCAACAGTGATATGTGCAATTGCAGATGTTACGTCTCCGCACATAACCACTACCTGGTAGTACATATCCGAGGTTAATGGAGCAGTTGTATAGCTCTGATCGGTTGCCCCGTTGATATCGGTAAATGGTCCCGAAGGGGAAGTTGATGACTGCCATTGGTATGTGTAAGTGCCGGATCCTCCTGAAGCTGTAACGGTCAAAGTGGGGGTTCCCCCTGAACAAACTGTTGCATCATATGGGCCGCTGAGGCTCACATCAGGGTATTTGAAAAGAGTGACGATATCTGAAGAAGAACAATCTCCGTTTGCGATGGTCCACTGGAAGGTATAGAAATTAGTGGCGGTTAGGCCTGAGACCTGCATTGCAGGGTTATGTATATCAGAATAAGTTTCATTGGTAGCCCCGGCGATCTGAGTCCAGGTCCCAATAGCTGGCGGGGTCGCAGCATTCGCCTGCATATTCGTGGTTGTTATGCCATTGCACAGGATCTGGTTGGGGCCTGCAATGGCCGTGTTGGGCAAGGGATTGATTGTTATCGTGACATCGTCATAGCTGGGAGTGCAAACCCCGCTGGCAATAGTCCAACGGAATACGTAGGTTCCAACCTCGGTGCCGTTTACGAAAGTATTATACTGATGAGGATTAACAAACGATGCATTGGTTGACCCGCTTATCTCAGTCCATGTGCCTGTATAGGGAGATGGGTTGTTACCGTGCAGCTGGACCGCTATATACTCGCAAAGGTTCTGATCGCCCCCTGCATCGGCAGTAATGGGAGGCGTATCGTTGGTTATAGTTACCTGATCGGAGGTGGTGCATGATCCCGGAGTATGAATCGTCCATGGAAGGGTGGATGTCCATTGGAACGTATAAACGCCTGGTGTCAGGCCGGTCACGGTAGTATTGTAAAGAGTGGGATTGGTAAATGTGGCGTTGGTTGAACCGCTGACCTCTGACCATAAACCTGTCCCGTTTGTGATGGGATTTCCTGCAAGAGTTGCTTGCGAAACATTACACAGTTCCTGGTCAATGCCGGCAGCAGCGGTTGTAGGCAGCGCATGCACCCATATAGTGACATCATCTGTTGATGATGTACAACCGGGATTGGAGATAGTCCAACGGAATACGTAAGTTCCCGGGCTAAGGTTAGTGATCGTGGTATTTGGAAGGATAGTCGATGTTATAACAGCATCAGTGGCACCACTGATCTCTGACCATGCACCAGTACCATAAACAGGTGTATTGGCGGCCATAGTGGTCCATGTACCGCAAACATCCTGGTCGGGGCCGGCATTGGCAGTAGTGGGAGGGCCGTAATTAGTGATCCTGACCTGGTCTGAGAGGCTGCAGCCGCCCTGGCTCAGGGTCCATACAAAGATATAAACACCAGGAAGTGCACCGTTAAAAGTAGTTGCAGGATTAGTTGCGTCAACAAAAGAGCCTCCTGATGGACCGGACAACTTAGTCCAGAGCCCGGTCTGCCCGCCGGGTGTGGGATTAGGTGTGGCGGAAAGCGCAAATGATGAGGCGTTGCAATGTTCCTGGTCAGGCCCGGCATTCGGAGTGGAAGGCTGGCCCGAAATGGTCACATTCATATCATCGGTAGTGGAGCAGCCAGGATAAGACAATGTATACCTGAATGTATAAGTACCAACAAGTAAATTTGAAGCGATGGCTTCATTCGACTGGGGGACAGTGGGAGTAATGACGGCACTTGTGGCACCGCTGATCAAAGACCAGTTCCCCACGGTCGACAGGTTCCCGATGAGATTTGCAGTGGTTACACCGCAGAGGTTCTGGTCAGGTCCTGCATTTGCGCTGGCATAAATAGTGAAAACAACATCGTCGGTGGAAGGTGGACAGGCAGGTCCGCTCGACACGGTCCATCTGAAAGTATAAGTGCCTGTGATCAGTCCTGAGACTTTGGTATGAGGGTCGGAATAGTTAACGAATACCGGTGAGTTTGGGCCGCTCACCATGCTCCAAAGGCCTGTACCGTATGTCGGTGTTGTAGCTGCCAGGTAAAGTGTATCCTTTCCGCAGAGGGTGCGGTCACCACCTGCATTAGCAGTAGAAGGCGGCAGGGAAACAACAAACTGAACCTGGTCGGTGCTTGAGGAACATGCCCCGTTGCTTATGGTCCAGGCAAAAATATAAACTCCCGGAGTAAGCCCAGTTACGTTACTGTTATACAGGTGTGGTGATACTATGGTCACCCCGGCATTCCCGCTGGTCTGCGTCCAGGTCCCGGTTCCGACCGTAGGATTATTGCCGTCAAGCTGCAGGGTGGTGCCGCATATCAGCCCGTCGCTACCGGCATTCGCCGGAGTGACGGGGGCAGAAATGGTCACTATCATGGTATCGAGTGAAGCAGTGCAGTTATTAAGCGTGGTGGCCCATTGAAAACTATAAGTGCCATCAATCATGCCTGTTACTGTCGTATTATAGATTGTCGGATCCGTGATCACAGGATTATTGGGACCTGTAAGCTTAGTCCAGAAGCCCGATCCCGGGGATGGATCATTCCCGCTCAAGGTGATGGAAGTGGTTCCGGATAAGTGACATTGGTCCGGGCCGGCATTGGCCTGGACAGGGCCCGGTGTACCATTCGTTGTTATCACGACATCATCATGTGAAGAGCCGCAGGCGTTCACGATGGTCCACCGGAAAGTATATGAACTGTTGGCTGACAGGTTGTTCACCACGGCATGCGGATTATGAATGTCGGAAAACGTTGCATTGGTTGCCCCACTGATCTCTGACCATGTTCCAGTTTCATTCAGGACAGGTGAATTTGCAGCCATGATGACAGGAGTACCGAAGCAGACAGTCTGGTCGGGGCCGGCATTTGCAGTTGTAGGCTGGTTGTTTGCAACCCTGACTTCAACGGTGTCTTTGCTGACTGGGCAGTTGTTCCCACCCCATATAAGCCATTGAAAGTAGTATGCCCCGGGAATCAGGTTGCTGATGGGGGAACCATAATAGTGTATATCACTGATTACAGCAGTATTCGGCCCGTTGACCTGCGACCATGTTCCCTGTCCCACACCTGTCATAGTAGGGTCGTTCCCGGCCAGGGCCGTGGAAGTGACATTACAAGCCAGCATCTGGTCGGTACCGGCATTAGCCCCTGATGGAGAAAACGATGTGTACACCGTGGCATCTGCAGTAACTGTTGTACACCCGGTTCCAGTGGTAGGAACCTTCCTGAACCGCACTACGTAGGTTCCAATGACATTCAGATGAGGTATTGCCTGCGGATTGCCGTTAGCTGCCACCCATGAGGTCGGAAATGAAGTATAATAGGTGTTTGTAGCACCGCTGATGATGCTCCATTCCACGCTTCCCGATCCGGCCTGGGTATAAGATATCCAGGCCGTGTCGTAGTTGCAGACAGTGTTGATCGTGGGATTTGATATGGATATTGAAGGTGCTGTTGTAAAAGTGACAGTGGCGCCGGAAGAGGATGAACAACCGGTTGAATTATTACTAATAGTATATTGAAAAGTAAAAGTCTGGCTTCCCGCAGGGGCCGGGCTTATTGTAACACCTGTGATCGTGCTGGTTGGATTTGTGATTGTGACAGTATAGCCCGGGTTGGAGGAGGTTTGAGTCCATTGTACTGTTTCGCCGGTGTACAGCGGATTGTTACCTGTAAGGACAAAAGAACTCCTGCCATCGCAGAAAGCCTGGTTGCTTGCTGATGCATCTGCACCCGTAACATCCTGTGTGGCTGCAGGCACGATGATCTGCATATCGTCAGTTCCGCTGGCACAGGGACCGGTTACGGTCCAACGCAGAGTATATGTCCCCTGTATAAGATTGGAAATACCCGATGTATTCGAATTAGAATTGGCAATGGTGGGAATATTCGGACCCGAAATCACCGTCCAGTAACCTGATTGTCCGGCAGAGGTATTCCCTGCATAAGTGGCTGCAAGGGTTGTGGAAGTAGTGGAAGAGAAACAATGGCTCAAAGTCTGGTCAGGACCAGCATTTACAGGTGTGACCCCTCCGATGTTGGTAATGACCACATCATCATATGATACGCATTGTGGAGTGCCGGCAGGACCAAGGATCTCCCATCGCAGAGTGACAGATGCAGATCCGTTCTGGGTGAGAGTGAATGTACTTGTGGGACTATGGATGTTGCTTATTGTAATCCCTGATCCGTTGATAACAGTCCAGGTGCCGGTCTCTCCCGCCCCGACTGCATTGGCGGCCAGTGTTCCCGGTCCCGGGCAAAGAGTCTGGTCCGGTCCGGCATTGGCAACCGTGATAGGTTTAACGTAAACATCAACCGTGTCCCAAATGAGGCTTCCGTCCTGGCATTTTGCAGATGCCATGAACATGTAGTGGATGTTGGCTGCAAAACCCGTGACAGTTGTCGTAAGCGAATGAGGACTTGTTATAGTAACAGAAGGTCCGCTGTACTGGGTCCATGTGAAGTTGGCATCTCCCGATGCCGGAGGAAGCCCGGAGTAAGTCCCGTACAATGTCATCGTAGTGTTATCACAAATTGTCTGGGGAATCCCTGCATTTACAGTACAGTTCTGCGCAATTGTTTTTTCTGCAATAAAAGAAACTAATATAAAACAGAGGAAAAACAATGCCCTCAGGCTTAAAACTGTTCTTTTCATTAGCCCGGAATGATTGTGTAAATATTTTTTCATAATGCTTTTTTTAAATTACTTCCTGAATGTTGAAATTTCTTAAAACGATGACAAAAATAAAATATAAAAAATATTGAGAAGGAATGAGCTGCTGAAAAAAAATGTTGAAGTCCTGAACCATAATTTTGTGACCGGGAATGAAATAATTATCGCAATTTATGATAAATTCTGATGATTTTTATAAATGTGTAAAATTTTTTACACATTTATTAATTTTTACCTAACAGGATAGTAACAAGGCGCTAAATATATGAATTGATATCGTCAGGAGTTTTACATAATTTTATAAAAAAGTTACATAATTCACATGTTTTTGAAAATACGATGCGAACAAGTAGTGTTGATTAAAAAAAATCAAATGAACCGTGCATAGGAACCAAACGGTGAAGTCCCTTGTCCTTACTGACCTTTTACAACCATGTTTTCAAGGTTTGGCGGCATCTGCAATCCCTTCTGCCGCATCAGCTCAAGCGAGGCTTTCGCTTTCTCTTTTTGACCCATCTGCCAATAAACCATTACCATATTGGAATTTGCCTGGGGATTAAGCGGATCCAATTGAATCACTTTCTCAAGATATCGGGCGGTTGTATCATACTGATGCTTCGTGTATGCAAGTTGAGCCAGCATAAAATAAACATCCGGGATCTTTGTATTTCGCGCCTCCCTCTTCAGGAAATATTCTGCCGAATCGAAAGCCTTTTTTTCCAACATTACTTTTCCCAGGTAATAGTTGAGGTTTTTCTGAGTGGGATCCAGTTTCCATGCTTCCAGGAAAAGCTTTTCGCGTTCTGCCGGGCTGTCAACCTTGGTCCCTAACATCATCCTGGCATAGCAGGAACGCGGAGATCCTTCCACAGCTTTGGTCCAGAATGCCAGGGGAGAGTCATAGTATCCGGTACGGACAAAACTAATCGAAGCAAAGACAATTAAGATGGCTGCAAATAGCAGGTACCGCCTGCTTCCGGGCCAGTGATCAGTAGACCGGATTACAGGTCCCATCATCAGCAATATTCCGATAAGGGGCACGTACAGCCGGTGTTCGAAAACCTGGTCGTTAAGTGATTTTGGAACGATCAATACAGGTAAAAGGAAGACCAGGAACCAGAAGAGTCCTATCCATGTTATTGGTTTATCATAGCTTCCGGATAAAATGATAAGCAAAATAAGCAAGATTGTCGCGATGACTCCCCAGACCAGGGTGATCTCGTCAATAACAGGAAATACTGTGAGGTTGAAAGGGAAGAAGATCTTTCCCATGTATTGGATTATGGCTGGCAACCTTCGCAAAGCTGAATGCATCATCTCTGAAAACAGGTCATCCCTGGGTGATAATGTGGCTGATGCACGTACCAGGAACCACACCAGGACAGCCAGTACCCATCCGGCAGCTAAAGGAATGATTTTTTTCCATGGAATCCTGAAACAGAAAATCAGGAGTGCTGTCATAATGATTGGAATGATCACTGCTGTTTCCTTTGTGAAAAGCGCCAGAAGGAAAAGGAATGCCTGGGCAAAATACAGAACAGTTCCAGTTTTTTTTATGTAATCAATGGTGACTATCATTCCTGACAGGAAAAAGATCATCAGCAACATGTCATTCCTCCCTGGGATCCATGCAACAGCCTGGCTTAGGACCGGGTGAACGGCAAAGATCATTGCAAGTAAAAATGCGTTTACAGCAGAAATGTTCAAACGCCGAAAAAAAGTATATAGCAGGACAACTGAAAGGAGGTGAAAAAGAAGATTGGTAAAATGGTAACCGGCAGGGTTGGTGCCGAAAATTTTTGATTCAAGAATGAAATCAACCAGGAATACCGGACGGTAATACACGTCATCGGTGGGATGGAACAGGCCGCGGTGAAAGGAAGTGGCAAGGTTGTCAAAACCTTTGTTATATTGCTCGTTTTCGATGATGAAAATTGAATCGTCCAGACGTGTGAATCCAAGGTTCATGGTACGACCATACAGGAGGCCGGTAATTATTACAAGCCACCAGACAGGATTATGATACCAGGGTTCTTTTTTTTCTTTTAACGATGAAACTTTCAGGACAGGTTTCCGAGCCTCTTTCGTGTTTTTTTTCATGGCTTAAAAATATGAAAAATCTTAGATCATACAGATTTATCTGTCCGCCAGGTTCTGCGAATAAAATTCATTTCTTTGTGTAAAATCATCCTCCCAGTCATAAATCCCGCATCCGGAGCCCCCTGTGGTCATGCCATTTAATTGCTTTACGGTGTGGGGAACTGCTGCAGCATTTGATTCGCGGATACCTTATTGTGAAACTGTAAACATTTCGTAAAAAAGCTTACATTTGCCCGATTACCTAAACCTAAAGAAAATCAAAAAACCATGAAAAAGTACTTTTTACTTATTGCCGTTTTATTCGTAAGCTCATTTGCATGGGCTCAGTCAAACAAGGAAGAAATCGACCTGATGCAGGCCGCATTCGGAAAAGATAAAAAAGCCGTGGTCGCCGATTTTGTAAAGGTCTCCCCGGCACAGAAGGATGCATTCTGGAAACTTTATGATGAATATGAAACCCAGCGCAAGGCCCTTGGCAGGGAGCGCATCGACCTGCTGAAGCAGTATGCCGAGCATTATTTTGAGTTTACAGGGCCCCAGGCTGATGAGTGGACAAAGAAAGTTATTACACTCCAAAAGAAAACTGATGAACTGATCGCAACTTATTACGGCAAGGTCAAAGCAATTTCTGACGGAATCGTGGCAACCCAGTTTTACCAGATCGAAAACTATATCCTGGTAAGCATCCGTATGCAGGTGCTGCAGAAAGTGCCATTCATCGCACATCCCATGAAGTAATGCTGCATAATAACAGTGATCTGGTGAACTGCCGGACCGGAAAATGCGAAACATCCTGTTACATCTTCATCCTGCGAAGGTCAGCGAGAGATCGCTGACCTTTCATCGTACCTTCGGGCTGGGAGGGATGGCCGCACTGCTGGTCATCATCCTGATCATCACCGGCATAATGCTCAGATTTTACTATGTTCCTTCCCCTGCTGAGGCCTATAATTCGGTCTTATTTCTCAAAAACCAGGTCCTCTTTGGACAGTTTGTCCGGAACATCCATTACTGGAGCGGGGTGTTCCTGCTGATGACCGCATTCCTGCATTTTCTCAGGGTGTTCTTTACCGGTGCATACCGCGATGATCGCAGGATCAATTGGCTGTTCGGCCTTTTGCTTCTGGTAATCATCGTACTATCTAATTTCACCGGCTATCTGCTCCCCTGGGATCAGCTGGCGTATTGGGCCATCACGGTCAGTACGAATATTATAGGCTACTTCCCTGTTTTTGGTGACAGACTGAGGATGACCATAATCGGCGGCAAAGAGTTGAACGCTGATACCCTCCAGTCGTTTTTTACAGTTCATTCGGCCCTGCTGCCCTTCCTGCTCCTGGCACTGGTCCCTTACCATTTCTGGAGGGTGAGGAAAAGCGGGGGCGTCATTCTGCCTGTCGCACAGGACAAGGGAGAGATGCTGCCGGTCATGCCAAACCTCGTATACAAGGAATTCATCGTTGCACTTGTTTTGCTGGCTGTGTTGTTTGTCTTTAGTGCATTATTCAATGCCCCTCTCCTTGCAAGGGCTAACCCTGCTTACAGCATGAACCCGACCAAAGCGCCATGGTATTTTGCTGGTGTTCAGGAACTCCTCATGCATTTCCACCCATTCTTTGCGGCATTCATCATCCCTTCGGGTGTCCTGGCCTTCATGGCCTGGATTCCTTTCCTTAAATATGATCAGCGCCCATCGGGTCATTGGTTCATTTCTGAAATTGGAAAGAAAACGGCTAAAACCGCAGTTGTCTTTGCCGTTACCATTACCCTGGCAGGGATACTGTTCAATACATATATAGTGAATTTCGAGATAGCATTGCCGGGGATACCGCCTGTTATCAGCAACGGGATTTTACCTCTTTGTATCCTGATGATCTTTATAGGGGTGTTTTACCGGTTTTACCTGAAGGGCTTCAAGCTAACAAAAGAAGAAATGGTGCAGGCTGTATTTGTTTTCATCATTGTCGCTTTCATTGTTTTAACCCTGACAGGGATATTTTTCAGGGGGAAGGACATGGCGCTTTGTTTACCATGGAAGGTCTGAGAAGAAATTTTACAATGTACAATGTACCACTTACAATGTACAAATGAAGAAATGAAGGATAGGAAAACCAGTTTACCGGAAACTGCGAAAACAGGAAAGATCAGCCGCCGGGATTTTTTCGGGATGGCATGGAAGAGCCTTGGCATACTTGCAGGGATTGAGGCTTTGGGGATGATATCCGCATACATTTTTTCAGGAAAAAACAAACATGCCACTATACCAAAGCAATTGCTTGATGCCGGTCCGGTCGGTTCATTCGCCCCGGGTTCGGTAAGCGCTTTCACGGGTGGGAGGTTTTACCTGTGCAGGCTGCAGGACGGGGGCTTTATCGCACTTTCACTCCGGTGCACACATCTTGGTTGTTCTGTTTCATGGGAGGAGAGCAAAAAGAGGTTTATCTGTCCCTGCCATTCTTCGGCCTTCGATATGAACGGTGAAGTCCTGAATCCCCCGGCTGCCAGGGCGCTGAGCTACTACCCGGTTTTAATTGAAAACGGGATGGTAAAAGTCGATATCGGGACTTTGAAGGAGAGGAATTCATTCATAAAAGACCAGCTTGTATACGCCCAATGATGGACAGATCCTGGAAACTCACCGGACTTATCGCAACGGTAGTGCTCGTTCTCAGCTTCCCCCTCTCGCTGCTGATGAACAGGCATGCGGGGGAAGTGAGGCAGGTTGCGGCTATATTTACGGGAGGCCATGCATGCATTGAATGCCATCAAAAGGAATCCAGGCTGTGGAAAGGCTCGGATCACGATAAGGCGATGAGTGTTGCCAGCGACAGTACCGTGGAGGGTGATTTTAACAATGCGGAATTCACTTATAATGGAAGGACCACAAAATTCTATAAGCTGGAAGGCAAGTTCTATGTTTATACCGAAGGAGTGGGAGGTAAGATGACCGAATTCAGGGTTACACATACATTTGGCGTCCATCCTTTGCAGCAATACCTTATCCCGTTTGAAAACGGAAAGTACCAGTGCCTGCCCGTTGCATGGAACACGAATGAAAAAAAGTGGTTCCAGATGGCGGGTATGGTATATAAACCCGAAGACCTGAAACCCGGAAACTGGCTTTACTGGACAAACCAGGCCCAGAACTGGAACAGCATGTGCGCCGAATGCCATTCGACCAACCTGCAGAAAAATTTCGATATGAACTCCGGGTCTTATAACACAACCTGGAGCGATATCAATGTGAACTGCGAGGCCTGCCATGGTCCCGGTTCTGCGCATATCGAATGGGCCAGGCTGCCTGAAATGGCCAGGCCACAGGACAATAATGCCGGCCTGGTTGTGAAGACCAGCAAAATTCCTTCACGGCAGTATGTTGAATCCTGTGCCCCCTGCCATGCACGCAGGAGTTCCCTTGGCCCGTATGACTTTGAACACCCGGAATTCCTGGGCAATGCCATTCCCCAGCTTCCTCTGGAATCCTATTATTATATCGACGGGCAGATCAGGGATGAAGATTACGAATACGGCTCCTTCACCCAGAGCAAGATGTACATGAAGGATGTGCGATGCGGAGACTGCCACGATCCCCACAGCCTGAAACGGAAATTCGATGGCAATGCATTATGCACCCAATGTCACCGGGCGGATGAGTATGATACTTACAACCACCATTTTCATAAAGGCAAAGGTGAAGCAGGGACGTCCTTTATAAATAAGGAAGGCCTCAAACTCGGCTCTGGAGACGGTAATCTTTGCCGCGACTGCCATATGCCGGGAAGGTATTACATGGGGATAGACCGCAGGTACGACCACAGCTTTCGTATCCCGAGGCCTGACTTGTCAATTCAATTAGGAACTCCGAATGCCTGCACCCGTTGCCATGACGACAAAACCGATCAATGGGCCCTTCAGAATATAATTAAATGGTACGGAGAACGCAGGAAACCCCATTATGGCGGTATACTTGCAGATGCAGCCGCAGGTAAGGAAGGTGCGGATTCCGGCCTTCTGAAAATCATTAACAGTACCCTGTATCCCGAGATCATCAGGGCCACAGCTATTGGATACCTGAGCGCCTACCCAAGCCCTAAAGCACAGTCCGCAGTGCGCAAAGCCTGCGGGGATCCTGATCCCCTGCTGAGATATACGGCAGTGGAGGATTTCATGGCCGCCGATTCCGCTGAGCTGATGCGCACCATTTCACCGCTGCTGGATGACCCTGTAAAGGCAGTCCGCATGCAAGCCGCCAACAGGCTATCCACATACAAAAAAGAAAACTTTAATGACATCCAATACAGGTTGTTTGTTAAAGCCCTGGATGAATACCGTAAATCCCAGGAATACGTCGCCGATTTTCCTACAGGGAGGTACAACCTTGGTAATTTCTATGCCAAACTGAACGATCTGCCTAAGGCGGAGGCAAATTACAGGGAAGCTATCAGGATAGACGACCTGTTCTATCCTGCCAAGGCCAACCTGGTGATCATTTACTACCAGGAAGGCAAAACCGATTCGGTGATCAGGCTATGCCGCAACATGATCGCCACAAATCCTGATCTTACCGATGGCTACTATTACATGGCATTGTTATATGGTGAGCAAAAGAAATACCCCGAGGCGGTTGCCCTTCTGGAGACGGCTTCAAAAAAGCCGGGAAGCAATACCAGGATACTTTACAATCTCGGGCTGTTGTACCAGATGACGGGACAAAACGAAAAATGTGTAGCAACGCTTACCCGAGGCCTGGCCAACGATCCCTGCAGCTTCGATATACTTTATTCCCTTTATGCTTTTTACATGAACCGGTATGATCGTGCAAAGGCTGCGCCGTATGTGGAAAAATTAAAAACCTGCTTCCCGGGTGAGAAGCATGTTCAGGAAATTTACAATGACTTCACCAGAAAATGATCAGGCCGGGCTTTGGGTCCTGATTAAAAATTCCTTCATGTTTTCGGCTATCCTGTTCAGGGTTCCTTCATCAAAATCAGACCGGTAGAAAACCTTAAAGAGTTTAATTTTAACTTCTGTTTCTGTCAATTCCGGTCGTTATGCCTGGAAAATTGTTTTAATTCAGGGTAAATTGATAGTAAAGAAGATAAAATGATTTTTAATAATTTTATCCAAAATGTAAAATTAGACTAAATCTAAATTATATTTGCATGATAATTAATCTTTCCCGGTAAAATCCTTGCCTCTTGAGCGGATCCCGGGGCCAGGGCTCTCCCCTGGGATTAATACCAGTTTAATCATTTGTTGTTATTCGAGTAAGTAATTTGATTGTTAAACCAAGAAAAAAGAATCAATATGAAATATATCATGAAAATGAAAATGTCCCAGGATAAAGGGGACAAAGCTATACGCGATCCGCAGTTCGGGAAAAAGATGCATGAACTGCTTGCCGAAATCAAGGCAGAATCTGCATATTTTACTACCATTTGCGGACACAGGGGAGCATATATTGTAGTAAATATCAATGATGCATCGGAGATTCCTTCGATTGCCGAGCCGTTTTTCTTATGGCTGGGTGCTGATGTGGACTTCCTCCCTGTGATGACCCCTGAGGATCTGGCAAAAGGCGGACCTGGTATGGGCGCAGCATTGCAGAAGTGGGGATGACCAGGACTGAAATAAGTTTTAGAATTCTTTAAGGATAAAAGGGTGTCTCATAAATCATGGACATCCTTTTTTTGTAACAGGATTTAACAAACCGGAAAAACCCAAAGGGGTTGAAAATAGTGCCGGGTATTATTTCTACCACCACCTTATCCCTGCGAGCCTGCATAATTCCATCCTAGACAGAAGCAGGTTGTATTCAAACTGCAGGCGGCTGAGCTGGGCATCCTTGTAGTTTGTGATGGATGTAAGGAGGTCGAGATTGGTGATGACCCCGTATTTATAGCGGTCAGTAGCAAGGTCCATGGCTATCTGAGCTGATCTGATGAGCGTGTCGGCGCTCTCGAGTTTCCTGACATTCTTCTGAATATCCTCGAGAGAGTTGAGAAGATCTTTGTTCAGGCTTACTTTCTGGTTCTCCAGCTCAAGTTTCGAAGTGTTCAGGCTGATGGTTGCCAGTTTTTTCTGAAGGCCCGGACGGGAACCGGATATGATGGGGACAGTAAGCCCGACCCCGACTGCATAGTTGAATGTCATGGGCTCGATATCGGGCAGCAATCCGTTCTTATATCCAAGGCCTGCCTGGAAGCTGACCAGGGGCATGCGAAGGCGGTTGGCCGAAACAATGTCCCAGCCGGCCGATCTGATCTTGTCGCCTGCGATCCTTATTTCGGGATTGTTCTGGACGGCCATGGCAAATATAGAATCGGTGGCAAGCCTGAAAGTTGACTGGTTGACGACTGTATCGGTAAGGTAGCTCCTTCCTGTATTCCCGGTAAGCATGCCCAGCAGGTTGTATTGTTTTCCGAGCTGGGTCACAAGGTCTGTGTAAAAGTTCTCGGCATTGGTATATTTTACCTGCGTCGACACCAGGTCGTAATTCAGGGCATCACCGTTTTTCACTTTTACACCGATTTGCTGCAGGGTGGTCTGGAGAAGGCTGATCTGCTCCTGCTGGACCGTAAGGCTTTTATTCAGGAAAATAATTGAATAATATATCTGTGCCACCTGGTATGCCAGCTGTATCTTGTAGCCTTCCAGGTTGTCTTTTGATGTTTCCAGGTCACTTTTTGCCTTGTTTACAGCTGCCGGTGTCTTCAGGTCAAGGATGGGTTGCGCTATACTCACCGAGGCATTATAGTTATCTGCGGGTGCAATGTTGAATTCCTGCACCTGGCCCTGACCTGTGGGAATCTGGATTGCAGGGGTGGGATACATGCGCATATAAGACAGGTTGACGCCGGCCACGGGGAGATACCCCGCCTTGCCCAGGCTTACCCTGACTTCGCCCAGGCGAACCTGGTCGTTCATCTGTTCAACCCGTGGGTATTTCTGAAAGCTCCGGTCAACGAGGTTTTTCAGGGCAACCGGTACCGGGATCTGCTGAGCCAGTGCAATGTTAAGAGAGAAGAAAATTGCGGTAATTAAAACAAACAGGGGCTTCATAATATATAATATATAAAAATACTTAATTCTTCATTTGATTATTCTAATTTTCAAGCCAGGAGCCATAAGCCATGAGTTATGAGCCATGAGTCATGAGTGATGAGCCATGAGTGATGAGCCATGAGTGATGAGTAATAAGTTATGAGCCATGAGCGATGAGTAATTCAATGTTCAATATTTTCGTATCAAAATTAATTTCATTTGTGTGAACCTTTCGTTTTCTCCGAACGCAATTCTAATGTGCTTCTGCCGCCGCTGCCATCTGCCCGCCGCCGATCTTCCTGTTTTTTGCGATGAAGATCAGGGGAAAGGCAGCCAGGATAAAGATCGTCGAGTAAAGGAAAGCATCGAGGTAGCTAAGCATAAATGTCTGTTTCATCAGAGAGATTTCAATCACCTGGTAGGTCTGCTGCTGAAGGTTTGCCGCCAGAGGGAGTTTTGCCTGAAGTCCCTGGTAAACCTGGTTATAGCGCTCGGCAAGCAGGTTGCTCCCACTGTATATATTGCTGATGAGATCCATGCGGTGCACTGCAACCCTGTGGGCGATATAGTTATTGATGATGGCGATCCCGAACGATCCGCCCATCTGCCGCATCATGTTATTCAAAGCGACCCCCTGAGGAATATCACGGGGCTTCAATCCGGCGACAGCCATAGCATTCAAAGGAACGAACAGGCAGGCCAGCCCTGCTCCCCTGATCATCAGGGGCAGGGCAAAGAAACCTGAAGATACATTCAAGTCGGCCTTTGACATCAGGATGCCGAAACCGCTGAGAGTGATGAATCCCAGTCCGACAAACAACTTGGGTGAAGTGCCTGCCGAAAGCGCACGGCCTATGAATGGCATGAAAACGAGCGAAAGCACTGATGCGGGGAGGAGTGTGAGCCCGGTCTCGTAAGCCGTGTAACCAAGCACTCTTTGAAGCATCAGTGGGAAAATGAACACGGAAGTGAACAGCATAAAACCGACTATAAATGTAAGCAGGGTTGTCAGAGCCAGGTTCCGGTCTTTTAAGATCCGAAGGTTCACCACCGGTTCCTTTTGCTTGAGCTCCCACCAGATGAATGTAGCCAGCCCGACCACTGCGATCACGGTGAGCCAGATGATCAGTTTTGAATCATACCAGTCTTCATGTTCTCCCCTTTCAAGTACGTACTGGAGTGAGCCTATTCCAATGGTCAGAAGGAAGATCCCGCTCCAGTCTATCCTGGGTTTTACATGGATGTCGAATCCCCTGGGGATAAAGCGATAGGTAAGGATGCTGGCAATAATGCCGAAGGGAACGTTGATGTAAAATATCAGGGGCCAGGAGTAGCTGTCAATAATTAGTCCGCCGACAACAGGGCCGAGGGTTGGCCCCAGTACGACTCCCATTCCGAACAGGGCTGCCGCAAGCCCGCGTTGTTTGCCGGGGAAGGTTTCAAAAAGGATAGACTGGGAAGTTGAAAGAAGGCCACCCCCTCCAAGCCCCTGCACGAACCTCCATAAAACAATCTGCCATAAAGTGACAGATGATCCGCAGAAAACAGAAGCTATGGTGAAGATGACGATTGAAGCCATATAATAACGTCTTCTCCCGAAGAATGCAGCCAAAAAGCCTGTCATGGGGATGATGATTACATTGGCTATGGCATAGGAGGTGATCACCCAGGCGATATCCTCGATGGAAGCGCCCAGGTTGCCGGCCATTTGGTTCAGCGCGACATTCACGATGGAAGTGTCGATCAGCTCCATGATGGCTGCCGATATCGTCGTTAGGGCGATAATGATCTTTGCTGCTCTGCTAAGGGTCGACATGGTTAGGATCAGATGGGAACTGAGACAATCACACTCATCCCGGCTCTCAGGACATCCTTGTATTTTTCAGCATCAATGATTTCGATGCGGACGGGGATTCGCTGGGTCACTTTAACGAAATTCCCGGTGGCATTGTCTGGAGGAAGAAGAGAAAACCTGGCTCCGGTTGCTTCAGAAAGCGAAACGACTTTTCCATGAACATCCAGTTTGGGATAGCCGTCAATCTTGATCTCCACTATCTGTCCCACGTGGATGTTCCTGACCTGGTTTTCCTTGAAGTTCGCGATCACCCAACGGCTCTCGCTGTTCACGATGGTCACCAGCGGGGTTCCCGACTGTATGAACTGCCCTTCGTCGATATTGCGTTTTCCCAGCTTGCCGTCGGCAATGGCATAAATACGGCAATAGGAAAGTTTCAGCTTTTGCTGGTCTATCCTGGCCTGCCTGATGTCGGCCTGGGCCTGCGCCTTGCTCACGTTTGAGCTGAGCACCTGAAGCCGGGTTTCGGCAACTTTGACATCCTGCTGTCCTGATTCCACCTGCCTTGCAATAATATCGGAATTCGACTGGGAGTCATCCATCTGGCGTTTAGTGATCGCATTGCCTTCAAACAGCTTCCGGTCACGGTTCAGGTCGTTTGTGGCTTTTGTTTGCCTTGTCCTGAGCACCTCAAGGTTCGACCTGGCCGAAGCCAGGGATGCTTCCGCATTGGTAAGGGATGCTTTTGCGTTTTCAATATCCGAGAGGGACTGCTTGTAATCGGCCTGCATTTCGCGGAGCTGTAGCTCCAGTTCAGCGGAATCGACAAGCATAAGCAGCTGCCCCCTGGTGACATTCACATAATCATCCACATAAATTTTGCTGACATAACCGGATACTCTTGATAATATCGGTACCAGCCTCATTTCAACCTGGGCGTTATCGGTTTCTTCATGATTGATGGCAAACCATACTTCCTTAGTAAGATATATAAGCCCGATAACAACAACCGTTATGATGATAATACGTGGAAATATTTTTTTAACCGCTTTAGTTTCTTTGTTGGATTCGGTGTCCATGTGGTCAGTTTTTTATATTTTTGCAAAAGTAAACTAAGTTGACAAATTATAGACAATAAAGTTGACTAAAATTTCATAATATTTTTCTATGCTCTCAAAATCAGCACGAAAAAAAATTCTTGACCGGAAACCCCTGAAGGAAGAAAGCGTTGGCCGGCTTATTTACCTAATGTACCGGTACCTGTCGGTATGGGGCGACAGCCGGTGGCCTAAGCTGGGGGGGCATACCCTGGGGCCGAGCCATATTCACCTGCTGGCAACCATCGGTCTTGACGGAGTTTCGAACAGCGGGATGGCAAGGCGGGCCAATGTCTCAAAACAGGCCATGAGCAAGCTGGTAAAGGAAATGCTTAACCTGGAACTTATTGTGATCCAGGTGAACGAGCATGACAGCCGTTGTAATATCATTACGCTCACTGACAAAGGGGCGGAAGTGCTTTTGAAAATATGGGAAGCCAACGATCTTCTTAAGAAAGAAATCGAAAGGCGTTTAGGCAAGGCAAAATCAAAAAGGCTTCTGACCTTATTGGCTGAACTGGTTGACGGGCTGGATTCAGCATTCAGGAATTCTAACCCTTGACTTTTGACATATTCTTTTTATCTTTACATTGTAAAAAATGTTTAACCTTAAACCTGATTTTTATGAAAACAACCGTATTGTCGATCTGCCTGGTCTTTTTTGCATTTGCAATGCATGCACAGGACATTAAACTGCCTACCTCCAATGATGTAAAGAAAACGGAACAGAGTGTAAAGAGTGAAGCCAATCAAGTCACCAGCCAGGCCAACATCGGAAGCCTGATAGGGCAGCTGACCAGCAACATCTCTGATAAATCGTTAACCGACTCGTTTAAGAAGAACAAAAGCGCTTTTATCGACAAGGTCAATAATATTAAAGATGCTTCGGGCGCTTCGTCTGCAATACAAAGCCTGCAGAGTGGCATTTTGCCTTCGGCCATGGATGCAGGTTGGGCAAAGGTAAAAGACAAATGGATAAAAGACGCCAAGGCTGCCAATACAGTAAAGAGTGTTGCAGGTGTGGCAGGAACCCTTGAAAAGAACATCAACAGCTCTGCATTTAAAGGCAGCTGGGCCACAGCCCGCCCGGCCTGGGAAACTGCCCTGTCTTCACTCGCAAAATAGAAGTGCAGTAAAGGATGAAACACCGTTTATCTGAATCACCTTCCTGGAAATTACTTGAGGAGCATTTCCGGGGTGTGAAAGACTTATCCCTGCGAAATCTGTTCAGCGAAGACCCGAAAAGAGCTGAACGGTTCCGGGTACAGGATCTCGGCATTTTTTTTGATTATTCCAAACACCGCATCAGTCCCGAAACCATGGCATTGTTGTTTGCCCTTGCCCGGGAAAGAGGACTGGCAGAAAGTATCACCGCCATGTTCTCCGGCGATAAGATCAATGTCACCGAAAACAGGGCCGTGTTGCATACTGCCTTAAGAGCCCCGAAGGGATCAGCCATCATGGTTGACGGCCATAACGTGGTGCCTGAGGTACATGAAGTGCTGGAGAAGATGAGCCGCTTTGCGGTAAGCATCCGGAACGGGGAATGGAAAGGATTCACCGGAAAACAGATTAAAAACATTGTCAATATCGGCATAGGGGGCTCCGACCTCGGGCCGGTAATGGCTTACGAAGCCCTGAAATTCTATTCTGACAGAAACCTTAATTTCCGTTTTATTTCAAATATTGACGGGAATGATTTCTCAGAGGCAGTGCAAGGCCTCCTGCCTGAAGACACTCTTTTCATTGTCTCATCAAAGACCTTTACCACTCTTGAAACCATGACCAACGCCATCACGGCAAGGAAATGGCTGTTGAGAACACTTGCCGATGAAAAGGCCGTTGCAAGGCACTTTGTGGCGGTCTCGACCAACGAAAAAGAGGTAGCGGCCTTCGGCATAGACACTACCAACATGTTTGGTTTCTGGGACTGGGTCGGGGGAAGGTACTCCATGGATTCGGCCATAGGTTTGTCGACCATGCTTGCCATAGGCCCTGATAATTTTTATTTGCTGCTGGATGGCTTCCACCAGATGGACGAGCATTTCCGCCTCGAGCCGTTTGAAAGGAACATCCCTGTGATTATGGGTCTGCTGGGGATATGGTACATTGATTTTTTCGGTTTCACGTCACAGGCCATTCTGCCCTACGACAACTATCTTAAGCGTTTCCCGGCCTACCTGCAGCAACTGACAATGGAAAGCAACGGCAAACAGGTCACTCTTGAAGGTGAGAGGGTCGGTTACAATACCGGGGCGGTTTACTGGGGAGAACCAGGGACCAATGGTCAGCATTCTTTTTACCAGCTGATCCACCAGGGAACTTCAATTATTCCCTGCGACTTCATCGGTTTCAGGACTTCACTTAACCCTCTTCCGCTTCACCAGGATTATCTCATAGCCAATATGATCGCACAGGGTGAGGCCCTCGCATTCGGGAAATCCGCCGACGAAGTAAAAAATGAAGGTGTGCCCGATGGCCTGATACCCCATAAGGTCTTTGAAGGAAACAGGCCTTCATCGGTGTTCTTCATGGAAAAACTTACACCAGGGAACCTTGGTAAACTGGTGGCCATGTACGAGCATGCCGTTTATACCCAGGGAGTGATCTGGAGCATCAATCCCTTTGACCAGATGGGGGTTGAACTGGGGAAAGTGCTTGCGATGAAGATCATCCCTGAACTGCTGAACAGGGAAAGTCCCCTGCATCACGATTCTTCCACGAATGATCTGATCACTTATTACAGGGGATGAACGGGGGCATATAACTCATTTATTGAATTTCATCCGCCCTTCCCCGCCTTAAGGCGGAATTCATGTCAAAGGCTTAACCTGTAGTTCACATTATTGAACGGGATGACCAGCTTCAAGCTGTTGGCGGCAATTTTGGCAGAGGCTTATGCCTTTCTGGTCAATATCCTCAACATAAGTGGCTGAACACATCACACAACCGGGAACCATGCAATGGATGAGTCCGAAGGTATGCCCGAGTTCGTGGATCACTTCCTTGGTAAATCTTTCGAGCAGCAAAGCCTCATCGGGTTCCATCCCATAGCGTTCATTGCTTAAACGGTAAAGTGAGACGATCCCGGCCTGCCCGTTAAGTGCGGCCTGCCCGAATATGAAGGTTAGGATGGGAATAAACAGGTCAATGCTGAACAAGCCAATAGTTTTGATGGAGCCTGGCATAACCAGTGCATCCACGGCCTTCAGCAACTTATTCCCGTTGTACTGCCCTCTTGAAGGATCAAAATAATCAGTGAAGTCCATACGGGATTCCTTCACCACAACTGTATACCCGTATTGCTGAACAACAGCCGATGCAATACTGTCAAGAAACTCCCGTGCGAAATACCCAAATGAGATCAATGTTATGTTTTCCTGAGTCATCGGGAAAGTTGAGGTTAGAGGAACTACTGCCGGGCATCATCTGCATGCCTTGAGGCAGATTGTCTATTCGGCGGGTTTAAGATCGTATTTTTTGATCTTGTTATACAGCGTGACCCTGTCCACTTTCAGGGCCTTTGCCGTTCGTGTGATATTCCAGCTGTACTTGCTAAGGATCTTGAGAATGAACGCCTTTTCAAAATCATCCAGGCTCTCGATTGAATTATCGATCGTATCCTTGCCAAAGGGCAGGTCCTTAAGTGCGATTTTCTTGCCGTTACCAACCACGATGGCCCTCTCGATCATGTTCTCTAGCTCACGGATATTCCCGGGGAAAGGATACTCCATCATCCGTTGCAGGGCTGAATCGTCAATCGCCAGTAGGGGCCGGTTCATGGTAGTGCAGTATTTCTTAATGAAATAATTCACCAGCAGCGGGATGTCCGAAGTCCTCTCACGCAGGGGGGGTACCTTGATGGTCATCACATTGAGACGGTAATAAAGGTCTTCCCTGAAAGTTCCCTGTTCCACCATGCTTTTAAGATCCTTGTTGGTTGCACAGATGACCCTGAAGTCGGAAGCGATCTCCTTGTTCCCTCCAACCCTTACAAAAGTTTTGGTTTCCAGTACCCTCAGAAGTTCAACCTGCATTTTAGCTGAGATGGTCGCGATCTCATCAAGCAGGATCGTCCCGCTGTCGGCCATCTCGAACCTGCCTTTCCGGTTGTACATTGCCCCCGTAAAGGCTCCTTTCTCATGCCCGAATAATTCACTTTCAAGCAAGCTGTCGGTAAGCGCCCCGCAAGGCACGCTGACCATAGGATAGAATTTTCGTGGTGAATTTGAATGGATAGCCCTGGCAATCAGCTCTTTGCCAGTTCCACTTTCGCCGAATATGATAACTGAAGAATTTGTCTGCGACATGCTTTCGATCTGCCTGAGCACCTGCTGCATGGGCTCGCTCTTACCGATAAGGTCATCGACATTCTCAAGCATCACCACGCTGTTCTTAAGGTTTTCATTTTCGTGGGAGAGCTCGATCTGTTTTGAGGCATTCCTGATGAGGTGGGAAAGGTCGTCAGGGTCAAAAGGCTTGGTAACATAATCAAATGCCCCGTCTTTCAAGGCCATCACAGCAGTATTGACGGTGGCGAACGCAGTCATTACAATTACAATGGCATCTTTTTTCAGGGTTTTGATGCGTCTGAGCATCTCCAGACCGTCCATGCCAGGCATCTTGATATCAGCAAGGATGATGTCAAAATTTTCAGATTCAAGCATGGATAATGCTTTCCTGGCATTTTCGGCGGATTCCACCGCGTATCCGTCCTCGGTGAACCAGTTGTACAGGGAATCCCTGACCGATTCTTCATCATCGACAATCAAAATTGAGATTTTCCTGGTCATATTTTAGCTTCCTGTGTTGCTGATCAAAGGTAAAGAAATTGTAAACGTTGCGCCATGCCCGGGTTCCGACCTGACCTGGATCTTGCCGTTGTGATTCTGTATGATACCGTGGACTATCGACAACCCCAGCCCGATCCCGCTGGCTTTTTGCTTGGTCGAGAAGAATGGTTCGAAAATATGGGGGATGTCATCCGCAGAAATCCCGATCCCGTTATCGGCTATTTCGAACTTTACGCTTTCTGCATTCGGATTCAGGCTTCTGATGATGATTTCGCCGTTCTCGTGGACTGCTTCTGTTGAATTTACAAGCATGGCTACACATGCCTGCTTGATCTGGTTCGGGCTGCAGTAAATGAGGTCGGAAGTTGCGGTGAGGTCAAGGTAAAAATGAATATTCGCAATTTTGATAGGGTGGGTCATCAGTTCATAGGTTTCGCGCAGGATATCGTGCAGGTGTTTCGGTTCAAAATCATCCTGGTCTTTTTTCGAGAAATCAAGCAGGCCTTTCACTATATCCCCGCAGCGTTTTGCCTCATTCTCGATAAGTTTCAGGTGTTTTAGCATGGAATCCCTTTTACTCATGTATAATTCGGGATTGCTGAGCTGCTTGTAAATAAGTTTGGTATAAATGAGTATGCCTGATAATGGATTGTTAATTTCATGGGCTACTGAGGATGAGAGTTTCCCGAGAGAAGCAAGGCGTTCGATATGGATGAGCTCATTCTGGGCAGCGCTCAGTTCCTCCGATTTTTTCCTGACCTTGTATTCGAGCTGCTGCGACCAGTTTTCAAGTTCGTTCGTAGCCGCCTGCAGGTTGTCGAGCATATTATTGAAGGCCCTGGAAACCATCTTCATGTCGTCGAGCTGGTTGGGCTTTATTTCCAGGCGGGTGCTGGTATCCCCGTTGGCTACTGACATACTTGCCCTGACCAGTTCATTCAATGGTTTTTTTATCCTTTGCCTGGTGAAAAAGATCAGGAACCCGACCAGGCAGAATGTGGTAAAGATGGCGAGCAGAAAGAACTCGGTGGAAGATTTCTGTACCGCGGAATCCAGGTCGGAAAGTGGGATCTTAATGATGAGTGAACCCAGGACCTCCTCATTTGCGGCATGGGCGTGGCAGGAGCTTTGGTAACAGGATTTTTCGTTGAGGATGGGCAGTTTGATAAGCAGGTGACGGCTGCTGTTATCGGTATGATCCATTTTGCAGTCGCTGCGTGCGTTGATGATTTTGTAATGTTTTCCGTTACCCGGGAAGATCTTTTTAAGATCGTCATGGCAGCCCAGGCAGTTCGGGTTGCTGTGGCGGTGGCTGGTATCGGAAGGTATGGAGGTGTAAACCAGGTTGTCGTCCCGGTCGTACATGTTCACTTCATCTATGCCGGGCATGGTATTGATGACGTCAAGGGTGTTCTGCAGGGTGCTTTTATCGTTCTCGAGCATGGAGTGATACAGGGATCCCTCTACAATGGAACCGATATTATTCCCGTTCTGGCGGATGACAGTGTTGAGGTATTCCTCGTTGACAGATCTGAAAATGATGCTGAACGAAACAAAAAGCAGGACCGAAGCGACCAGGATGATAATGACGACCCTGCTGTAGATCGAAGATCTTATCTTCAAATATCGTTTGAAGATACTTTTTGAAGTAATTGCTTTATTCCCTTTTTTACTGAAAAAATCCATAAACGGATACATTTTAACAGGCAGAAGTCATGTAAGAAAGCAGGTTCACTAATGTACAAAAAAACCGGCAGAATGAAACCGGTTTATTTAATCTCTCCAGGTCAACTTAACACAACTTGCTGCGGAACCTGCAGCCGGGGCTTACCCCGGGATTCATATCATTGATCCTGCTGAACAGGCAAAGCTTACCTGGAAGTATTGATGAACCTGGTCTGGAAGTCTTCCCACACTTCAGGGCCGAGGTCGGCAAGGGCGTGGTCATTCAGTGCACCCCCGTCCTGGAGGACAATTTGCCCGGGCATCTGAGGGTTGGACTGGATCGCAGTGGCAAAAAAATCTTTCAGGCGCATAAACTCAGAAGTCAGCCAGGTCCTGTATTTATCGGCCATTGAAAGAAAGCCGATCTCTCTCAGCCAGTTGCTTGGTTCTATCGTGCAAACCCAGCCCTCTCCGTAGGGGGAATTATTGACAAGTGAGGAATTGCCGAACAGAGCCGGATTCTGTTCCCTGATAATGCCTGAAACCGGGGCATAAACAACCAGGTGCTTCCCTTTTTGTATCATTACGCAAAGCTGATCGCCTTTGTTTATCCTGACTCCCGGATTTTTTATTCCTATACTGGTGATGGGGCCGGTTACATGCTGCAGGAAATCGTCAATACCGACTTTTACCATCCCGTCCTTTTCCATGAAAGCCCAGGTATGGGTTTTATCGAAATACAGGCCTTTGGGCAGGATCACATTGTTTTCGTCAAAGCTGTCACGTTTCCCGAGTAAAATACCCGAAGCCTCGAACCTGCTTCTCCTGAACCTTCCAATTATAAGATCAAGTACTGCGCCGAAAAGGATCAGGAATATCACAGCCATGAAAGCGATTCTCCACAATGGCCTGGCTTCCTGCACAGATCCTGCAACCTTTGTTGCCCCGGTCAACGTGTTGATCTGAGATTCTCTTTCACTTGCCAGGAGGTCGCAGTAACCATTGGAATTCAGGACAGTCTGACCTTTCCCCAGCACCCATCCGAGGAAGTTCAGTTCGGCCTGGCCGGTCGGTTTCAGATCGGAAACAGCGTAAATATTCCTGGCAAGAGCTTTAGGATATTTCCCGATCCACACTCCCCTTGAAAAATCCTGAGGATTGTCATAGATCTTCTCCATGTAGTCCATCCGGCCGTTGCCGTTCCTGTCAAGTGGCATTAAACGAATGGTACCGTTGAAATTCTTCCCGTCGGGTGTGAGAATATCGTTAAACCTGCAGAAACCGATGGCATAAATATCTTTTTCAACTGCGGATATCAGTTCGTCTTTGTTTAAGGGTCTCATCCCGCTTTCAAGGGTCTGGGGCGAACCGAGGAAATCATCAAAAGCCGAACGGGCGGCAGGATCATTCAGGATGAAATAATGTACAGGTGATTGCTGCCTGCTGTTCAGGAGTGTACCCCAGCAAAGAGATTCATTATTGGCAAGGGTAATTGCAATGTTATCCCTGGAGATCCCCTGTGTTTCAATTTCTTTGATATAAGGATTTTTCAGGTTCATTATGGGAACAAATACATCCCTTCCCACAACCAGCCTGAATCCTTCTTTCGCTTCACCTGATGAGGAATTGTCGGCCTGGACAAAGCAGATGTTTCCGCCAAGGGCTTCGATATCTGCAATAACCGACTTTGGCGTTTGAACGACCCTGACAGATGTCCCTGGATTTGCGTTCGAATATTCCATGGCCCAGGCAGAAGCCAGGCTAATCAAGCCGGGGCTGCTGTAAACTGTGACAGAGGATTTTTTTTCTGACGTTGTTGCTTCATTGCTTCTGAGAGTGCCAGCCGAGAAAATGATGAGCAGTAAAACGAGAATTAATGCTTTTGATTTCATAAATTGTTTTGAAGTTAATTTGTTCATTATTCCGAAATTTAACCCTAATAAGGCAATAATAGTGCCAAATAAAAAAATACATATAAGTAAAAGATAACCAATGCGTTACAAAATATTGTTTAAAATTTAAACGAACGAAGGTGTATAATAATTCAACATAATTATGCAACAAGATGTTTAATAATATGAATTACAGATAATTAAAAGTCATGTTGAAATATTCAACACGTGTTGAAAAAATAAACGTTTAATAAAATTATGCAAGCAGGCTCAGAGTATCAAACCTGAACATTGTTTTTTAATTAATTTGCGGTTAAAAACTTTAGGTGTAAATTGAAACAACCGTTATGAAATCAATTATAATTTTGATAGTGGCAGTTCTCCTGGTCTCCACTGTGGGGGCGCAGGACAGGCAGTTTGACCCTGAATTTTCGCTTCGGGCCGGAATTGGTTATAATTTCCCATGGGCAGTTGGATATCAGGCATTTACTACCTCAAACGGAGCGGTCTCGGGGATTTACGGTTCCTGGGCTCAGGGGTGGCTTGCAAATATGGATTTTGGCATCAGGGCTTATAAAAATTTGTGGGGGGTTTTATCGTTAAATTACACCAACGGGAAATCAGTAGATATGTTTGTTGCTTATCCTTCGATAGGAACAACCAGATCGACCCCGGCTAATAAGTTCCAGATCCCGCTTACCATCACCTTTGGGGGAAGGTATTTTATAAACCTGTCGGGAAGCTCCGGATCAGGAGACCTGCATGATTTAAAAAACCGGTTTCAGCCCTACCTCGGGATCGGGGCGGGGGTGGCACTTGCAGCGAATATGAAAAGCGGGACTTCACACCTGGTTTTTAAAGTCAATCCCATTCTTAGCGATTCAATGGATGTCAAGTCAACAACAACTTTTAAACCCGGAGCTGTTTTTTACGGGGAGGCCGGTGTAAAGTTTGCAATCTCGAAAAGCCTTTCATTATTTCTTGAAGCGCGTTTCACATCACTTTCACTCATGAACTATAAGAGGAAGGTCACTTCGGCAATAATGAACGGGCAGGACGTGACTTCAGGTTTAAGTGATTACCAGAAGGAAACAGATTATGTAAAGAACATGCCGGCACAATATTCAGGCGGACCGGACAAAGAACTCGCAGATAAATTTCCTGCCTCAGGAATATCCATCAATTGCGGCCTTGCATGGAATTTCGGAGGTGGCAAGGTTCAGTTAAGTCCCGGCCCCCAGTTAAATCCGGGCGGAGTGAATCCCGGGCCATCATCGAACCCGGGAGGAAAAAATCCAGGCGGAACAAATCCGACGCCATCGCCGAACCCGGGTGGTAGCAATCCAGAAGGTGGAACCGGAGGATCGACCAGGGAAGTGCCCAAAGGGGGCGGGGCAACCACGGAAAGGATTAAAAGTGCCGCTGTGTATGAAAAGTGCCGGAAATGCCCGGAAACAGAGCTTACGCTTACCTCAAACAACGACAAGGATGAGTTTCCTGAGAATTATAAAAAGAATGTTACAGACGGTCCATGGGGGCAAACGAAGCTTGATTCAATTCAGATTACAGGTTGGGAAGCCGGATGTGACCAGTGTGACCCCGAAAACCTGGTTTGCTGCTGCCATCTGAAAAAACTCAAGGTAACACTTTATTTCCATCTCAGTTTCAACAATGATGCTATTGACAAAGGTGTATGGCTGAATGTAAACAAGGATTCCAAACAATTCGGTAATACCTGCCTGGAAAAGGATCTCCCCAGGGATGAAAAGGCCAGCAAAGACTGGAAGAAGGTGGATAAAAAGAATGTGGAGACGCATGAACGTCAGCATTGTGCCGATCTGAAGGAAGTAGCCAGGCCTGTAATCGAGAAGGAGCTGGCAACCTTTCCTGTGTACCAGTGTGTATGCAGCAACGATGGCAATGCTGACTGTAAAGAAGACATGTACCGCCGTTCCCATACATTGAAAGTAAAGGCTGAAGATGCTGTGAGAAAGGCTATTTCGAAAACTTCGGAAAAGGAAAACGAACATTACAGGGAAGGAAGCCTTGAAAAGAAAGCAAGGGAAGTTCAGGCAGAAGAACTTAGGAACCGTCACTGAAGAACAGGCATACAGCGGTATAATCTGCAGTGGTAACAGCAAATTAACACCTACCGGTCAACTCCCGTCAGCAAGAGCTGGAACCAGGGTCCTCTGCCCGACCAGGGGTTAATACCCATTTATTAATAAATGATCTTGAAAGATATTATTTCTTTATACCTTTAAATTCAAATTCAAGCTGAATCTCCCATGAAAAAACTATTTATTTCGCTTGCGGTGCTTATTTCCTTTACCGGTGTGTCAGGGCAGAATCAAGGTAAATACAATCCTTCAAACATTGCGAAAGGTATCGTCATCACCCCGGTTTCGACGGTCGATAATGAAGCCAATGCCATGGCAATACAAAAAGACGGGAAAATTGTTGTGGCAGGATACTCGAATACTGATTTTACTGTAGTCAGATACAATTCTAACGGCTCACTGGATTCAGTGTTTGGCTTTGGGGGAATAGTAAAAACTTCGCTCCGTTGCGGAGATCAGCACACTTCAGCTATAGCTATACAGCAAGATGGGAAAATCGTGGTTGCAGGCAGTACAAATAACGGAACAGCTAATGATTTTGCCGTGATCAGGTACAACGAAAATGGCAGGCTGGATCCTTCATTCGGGAAAGGAGGAATAGCGATAACCTCCATTAGTGATGGGGATGATAATGCATCCGGCGTTGCCATCCAAACCGACGGGAAGATTGTGGTCGCGGGAAGTTCGAATAACGGCTCAAATTTTGATTTTGCACTGATCAGATATAATCCCGATGGCACGCCGGACCCTGCCTTTGGAACCGGGGGAGTCGTTTCGATAGATATAAGGAATGGGGATGACCAGGTTTCGGCTTTAGCTATCCAGCCCGATGGGAAAATTGTGGTTGCAGGGTATTCGAATACTGATCTTGCACTGGCCAGGTTCAGGCCGAACGGCAGCCTGGATGCTACCTTCGGGGAAGGTGGTAAGGTAATAACCTCTATCAGGAGTGGTGAAGATGAAGCTTCGGCAATCAGCATCCAGCCTGATGGGAAAATCGTTGTTGCCGGAAGTTCGAATAATGGTTTGAATTTTGATTTTGCAGTTGTCAGATACAACCCGAATGGTACTCTTGACCGGACTTTTGGCAAAGGGGGGATGGTAGTGACCTTGATACGGGATGGAGATGACAAGGCTTCTTCGGTGGCCATCCAGGCCGATGGAAAAATTATTGCCGGAGGAAGTTCCAACAATGGTTTAAATTTTGATTTCGCATTGATCAGATATTTTCCCGATGGAACGTTGGACCCTGCTTTTGGAGAAATGGGAATAGTGATGACCGACATCCGGAGTGGCGATGATCATGCCAATGCAATAGCAATCCAGACCGACGGGAAAATTGTTGCTGCAGGAAATTCAAATAATGGTTCCAGTAATGATTTTGTAATAATCAGATATAAGGAAAACGGCACATTCGATCCTGATTTCGGACCAGATAGTAAATAGTGAATTCCTTTCTGAACGGATCATCAGCACGATCTACCCAAAAAACACCAAAATGTACAGAATACAACCTAAACCCAATGCTGACATTCCTGGAATAGTAAATAAATTCTCAACGCCTTTAATGATTTATTTTGTTGAGGAACTGAATGACAGGATTCTTGAACTGAAAGCTGCCCTGCCTGCGGGATCACATTTATTATATTCGGTAAAAGCCAATCCTCATCCACTTATCATAAACCTGCTTAACCGGCAAGATTTGGGTTTTGAGGTCGCCTCTGGAGGAGAATTGCATCAGCTTATCAAATTAAAAATCCCTCCCGAAAGGATTGTCCTGGGAGGGCCCATAAAAAGTAAAGCGGCAATATTATCCGGTTTGCAGAATAATATCCTGTCGTACAATGTCGAATCTGAGCAGGACCTGAAAAACATTATCGTTGAAGCAAATCAACGGTTAAATATTTCTTTGCGTATCAATCCTGATTTCTCAAATCGTAATTCTGAAATAAAAATGGGTGGAGTTTCTTCCCAATTTGGGATTGACGAAAATAATGTGGTTCCCCTGATCAGGAAATACAGAAATGAAATAAATATTAACGGACTTTTCATGTTTGCCGGTTCACAATTCTTTGATGCCGGGAATATTATCCAAAACACATCATTTTTAATTGAATTTGCTGAAAAACACCTGAACGAGTTCAGTCAACTGGATTTCCTGGATTTTGGAGGAGGATTCGGGGTGGCAGAATCAGCAAACCAGCCAGGATTAGACATGAACCTGTTAAAATCGGGCTTCGCTGATTTGTTTAACAGAAAAAAAGAATTCCTCGATACAATTAAATATAAATTCTTTGAAAGCGGCAGATATTTAACCGCAACATCAGCTGTTTTAGTCAGCAGGGTCCTGGATATCAAATACTCCAAAGGTAAAAAGTACATAATCTTAGACACCGGCATCAATCATCTTGGAATAAGGCAGCTGGATCTCAGAACACGTGAATCGTTTATCAGTACTGAAAAAGAGTATGATAATTATTCACCGGCAATTCTTACAGGCGCTTCATGCACCCCGATAGATATTATTAAAAACGAAAATGACTTTCCTGATGTAGAAGTTGACGACCTGGTAATGATACATAATGTGGGAGCATATACAGCGACCCTCTCACCTTATAACTTTTGTGGATATAATTACCCGGCTGAGGTTGCGGTCGATGCATGCGGTAATGTTCAATTGATCAGGGAAAGAGGCGATATTGAAAACTCGTGCGGCAGCGGTTTTATATAATCATTGGCATGAATATCGAAACGGATCTGGAATACTTCAGGTATCAGCGGACCTCGCGGGGATGGATTATGTAATAAAATAAGAAAAAAGCGTGATTCCGGATGAGTTATTGTTTATTTTTGAAGAGTATAAAGCGATACGAACGGATTGAACAGCATTTAACAAAGCATTAAATCATGCAAACATGCTGAAGAATATTTTCAACAGGCGAACGCTTCTGGACCTTGTCATTTATCTCATAGTCCCGTTACTGATATGGAATACCTGCCGTGCACTGCTTGGTGACTATTTCGCAATGCTGCTTTCGACAGTGCCGGGTGTTATCTATACTTTTTTCACATTTATTAAAGAGAAGCAATTCAGCGTGACAGGATTATTTATCCTTGGTACCATGGTTATCGGCAGCATCATGGATATATACTCGAAAACTGCGCACCAGATGCTCTGGAACTATGTATACCTGAATATCGGGCTGGTTACGTTCTGGTGCCTTACCATGCTTGCAGGCAGGCCAATGGCGATGTATTTTTTTATTGATTATGCCTTCCTTCATGGAGTTCCGAAAACTCATACCAGGGTGCTTTACCGTAAAATGCCCTATTTCAGATATTTCATGTTACTCACTGGTTTCCTGGCTTTGCGTGATCTGACGGATGCTTTTTTAAGGATATTCCTGATCCATCATTATGACGTGGAAGGCTTCAATAAAATCAAGGTCATAAGCCAGGTTTACAGCACCATTACGACCTTTTTGTTTATTTACGGCATCGTTTTGATTATTAAGAAAATCCAATTTTATAAAAATAATTCCTTAAAGGAAGTACAATAAATCAATCCAGGTTTCACAGCTTAATAATCACATTATGGAAAATCAAAGAAAACGTTTCATTCCAACCCCGCCAAAAGGTCCCGCCACAGGCAGCATGCCGGGGCAACTGAAAAAAATGACAGCCGGTAAAAACGAGAAGGAGCTTCCTGAAAAGCCAGGAATGCCGAATGTCGGATTTAAAGGTCTCGAAATGGTTGGTAACATGAAAGAGCAGTTATGGGAACACCATAAAAAGTTTCACCTTGACGCAAATGGTGATTTCAAACCTCATCTCGTGGAAAAGGGCTTAAAGCTCATGAAGAAATTCAAGGGATAGAATTGTTTTTTTTTCATATGGTTCAGGCGGGTTGTTTTTACAGCCCGCTTTTGTATCTATTTTGTTAATCAGCAACAGTATTCATTATGGATAAGGCAGAAAAACCAGCACCTTCGGGGCCGGCAGGCAATCCTGAGGAAATGAACCGCATGTTGAAGATCACTCGTCCGCGTTACTGGATATCCCTCTCTGCATTGGGGCTGCTGACCCTCGTTGCCATTTTCTGGGGGATATTCGGAACTATTCCCCAGAAGATCGACGGGCTTGGAGAAATAGTCAGCGGGAAAGGCCTTCACGGAATTATTTCCCTATACCCCGGGGGTATTGAGGAAGTCAAATTCGAGCTGGGTGAAAAAGTCAGGGAAGGAGATGTTTTGCTTCACCTGCTGCAGCCCCAGCTCAGGCATCAGCTGGTTGAACTCAACGCAGAGCTGGATGTGCTGAGATTGCAGGATTCATTACTGGTGACAAGGGATTCAAAAGATTTTCCGAATAAAATGAGGTTTTACAACCTGGAAGAAGAACGCCTGAAGAGCGAACTTAAACATATCCAGGACCAGATTTCATTTTTTGAACTGAAGATGCAGCAGCAACAGGATCTCTGGGATAAAGGACTTGCGACAAGGGAAAATTATGTGGAAGCCAAAAACCAGCTTTCCGATGCACATAACAAGCATACACAAACGGAGCAGGCGGTTAAAACCAACGAGCTTGATCAGCAATCGTGGAGCTATGACCGTCAATACAGGCAGGAAGATTACCGCGGACAGATCCAGATACTGAAAAAAAAGATTTCCGACCTGCAGGATGATTATGACAGGCAGACCATAATCCGCAGTCCTGTCGATGGAATGATCGTCGACAAATCTGTGACCAGCGGAGACTTTGTCAATGCTGGTGCGCGTATGATGGTTGTTGAAGATATGGGAAACGATAAAAATCACCTTCTTGACCTGTTTATCCCCTTTAATTCAAACGCAGTTGTGGAACCGGGAATGAAGGCGATGATAGAGCCATTCACGGTAAATCATAATCTGTACGGCTGGCTGATGGGAAAGGTCGTAGAGGTCAATCATTTTGTATCCAATACAAACTCCATTATAGACGAATTAAATAATCCAGACCTGGTAGCCCTTATTCAGCAACAGGGACCCACCTACAGGGTGAAGATTGCTCTTATCCCCGATTCGACCACGAAAAGCGGATTCCAGTGGTCCAACAAAAAAGGACCTCCATACGCCATTAATACTGGTACGCTTTGCAGGGCTTCCATCGTGGTAAAGCAGAAACCCCCTATCGACTACATCATACCCATTTTCAAATCGTATTTCGAATAATCCTCTTCACCAATCAATCGAGACCTTGTCATGAGCAATGAGCATGTGAAAAAAAAGGTTCCGGTCATTCTCCAGATCGGGGAAAATGAATCCGGTGCGGTTGCACTCACAATGGTTTTTTCGTATTTCCATTGTTTTCCACCCAGAGATGCGCTGAACCAGGAATGCGGGGTTTCTGACAATTCAAAAATCCCTGCTGAGCGCCTGATGAAGGTTGCCATGGCCCACGTTTTCAGATCGGAAGTCCGCAGATGCAGTGTGGCTGAACTTAAGACGCTGCAGCAACCTGTTATCATTGGGATCCATGGTGGGTATTACAGTGTTTTGACCGGCTATGGCAAGGAATTCTACTTTTTGAATGATACCCGTGAAGGGCAAAAAAAATTTGATGAACGGGAGCTGGAAAATATTTTTGACGGCACAGTGGTGATCATCACCCCCGGGCCTGATTTCAAACCTGATAAAAACCGGAATGCATTTTTTGAAAGGGTATGGATAAGGTTAAAACCGAACCGGTTTGACCTTGTATTTGTACTGATCTGCGGCGCCATACTTGTAATCCCTGCGATTATAATGGCTGGTTTGAACAAGCTGTTCTTTGACGATATCATTAACCTGAACCAGCCCGCTTACTTCAAACCAATGCTTTTGCTTATTGTGGCGCTTTTCTTTTTCAATGGTTTCCTCACTTACCTGCAGCAGAAAATACTTGTTAAAATTGAACTGAGGCTTGCCATCGTGGAGTCTTCTAAACTCCTGATGCACATACTCAAGCTTCCGATCCGTTTTTTCATGACCCGTCAGCCCGGCGAAATTTTCAAGCGTGTTCAGCTTAACGACGATCTTGCCTCATTGCTTTCGACCGAACTCACTGCCACCATTTCGAACATGATTACGGTCGTTTTCTATGCGATCGTAATGATACAGTATAATCTCCTTCTAACCGTTATAGGTGTTACTGTGATTATGGTCAACCTTTTCGTTCTGCGTTTGATTTCCGAGAAGCGTTCCACATTGAACCAGCTGTTGTTTGAACGTAACCAGCAAACATTCAGTACAGCTGGTGTGGGGCTTGAACAGATAGAAACCATCAAAGCCACGGGTTCTGAAAATGATTTTTACGGACTGTGGTCGGGAAGCCTTTCCAATGCAGTAGTGTTTGACCAGAAACTGAATGTTACATCCAACCTTCTGGACGCATTGCCCGATTTCCTGTCAAATCTTAATAATATCATCCTACTTACGCTGGGAGGCCTGCTGGTTATATACGGGGAAATGACCATTGGTATTTTTATCGCTTTCCAGAGCCTGATGTCTAATTTTACCGGCCCGGTGAAGTCCGTGGTTTCCATGGGGAGCGACCTGCAGGTTGCAAAGAGTAACCTGAACACTATCCAGGATGCCTTGTCAACCAATGAAGATGTTTATTTTAAGAGCGAGGTCAGTGATGACCCTGCAACACTGACACCCGCAGCTTCCAAACTGAACGGATTCCTTGATTTTAAAAATGTCACTTTCGGATATGACAGGTTCCGCGATCCCCTGATTGAAAATTTTTCACTGCATGTGGAACCGGGGAAGCGCATCGCCCTTGTCGGCGGGTCCGGTTCAGGGAAGTCGACACTTGCAAAACTTGTTGCCGGCCTGTATCATCCCTGGGCCGGTGAAGTGCTTTTTGACGGGCGCGAACGGACTGCTATCGACCAGGATGTCATTAGAAATTCTGTTTCACTGGTAGACCAGGAAATTTTTCTCTTCAAAGGTACGGTCAGCGACAATATTACCATGTGGAATAACACCATTGGAACTCCCGATATCGTTCAGGCTACGAAGGATGCCTGCATACATGATATTATTTCATCAAGGCCCGGGGGATACAATGGAATTATCATTAATGCAGGCAGCAACCTTAGCGGGGGACAAAGACAGCGTATCGAAATTGCCCGTGCACTGGTTGTAAACCCGAGCATTCTTGTAATGGATGAAGCAACAAGCGCGCTGGATGCCAATACCGAGAAGATCATCGACAACAACATCCGCCGCAGGGGATGTACAACCCTGATCATCGCCCACAGGCTTAGCACTATACGCGACTGTGATGAAATTATTGTCCTTGACAGGGGAAAAGTCGCTCAGCGAGGCACTCACGATGAAATGATCAAAGATCAGCAGGGGCTTTATTATAAACTGGTAAATCTCAACTGATATGGAGTCACAGGTGATTTCTGCATTGTATACCCGCACCGAGCAGTTGCCCAGCAATAAAGTTCGTTCGTTGCACAGTAACAAACCTCTGGTGCTCTACCTTGAGACAGGGGAAGCTGACGTTTTTTTTATGGAAAATCTTTCCACCGGCCCGGGCCGGCGCTTGTTCCTCTTACGGATAGCTGCCCCTTTCCTGCTGCCAGGTTTCTTAAACAACGATTCACTAAACCTGGTGATCAGCGCATTAAGCAACTGTACGATAGGAATACTTGAAACAGGTTCCCTGAACAGGTTGCTGGCCGAAAACCCTGACTATTCCAGGTCTTTAATTGAAAAATGGTCAGCCGGGATCTCGGAGGCGCTGGATAATTTCGGCATCCTTTCCCGGATGAACCGGGAAATATCCATGCCTTCATATACGGCGGTGTCATTAAAAACACATAGCGGTTCAAATGAACAATTCCTGGCTTCCTGGTTTGCTTTTAATGATAACCTTATCCCTGCCCTGAAGAACCTGTATAAAGAGGATCAGAATATTGCCCTTGAACATGTAAAAGACACTTATGCGTTCAGGAAGAATGCGGTTTATAATGCTTTGAGCAGGTTTAAATCAATTATTTCAGGGAAAACCACGGATGATCTTTTCGGCGATGTGAAACACACGGCAGGGAGCATAAGTGCTTCTGTAAATCCCAAGATGCTTCTGCTTCAGACCTGCAAGCTGATTGGTAAAGAAGAAAAGATAGAATTTGTTGACCCCGGAAACAGGATCAGCGGGAAGCACGATTTCCTCTGGAATCTGCTCAGGGCTTCAAATATACGTTCAAGGATGGTAACACTTGAACCACACTGGTGGACCAATAATGCCGGTTCCATGCTTGGTTTTCTTAAAGACGGACAGACGCCTGTGGGCCTTATTTCCAAAGGTACAACAGGCTACTGGATGATCGACCTGAAAAACCGGAAAAAGGAAGTGGTTCACGAGCCGGTTAACCGCCTCCTCGATACAAAAGCCTACAGTTTCTTTACCCCTTTCCCGAAGGGTAAACTCGGGGGGAAGGACCTATTCCACTTTGCCCTTCAGTTCACTTACCGCGATATCATCAGTTTTATGGTCATCGGAGTTATAGGCGCCCTGCTCGCACTCATCATTCCGGTTGTTGGCGGCTATGTGTTCAATACCGTTATCCCCGGAGGGAATACACATGAGTTATGGCAGATCGGTGGCATCATGGTGATCTGTGTAATTACCATCGGGCTGCTGAACTTTGCCAAATCGATTGCAGTTCTCAGGATGGCCGGAAAGGCCGGGTATAAGCTTCAGTCGGCTCTCTGGGACCGGATATTATCACTTAAAGTTGATTTCTTCAGAAACTACAGCCCCGGTAACCTGGCCGAACGAAGCATGGGCATTGAACGCATACGCGATACGCTCTCAACCACTGTCCTTGGCGCAATGATCTCGGGCATCTTCTCGGTTTTTTATTTAGCCCTGCTGTTCTTCTACGACCTCAAACTGGCCCTGCTTGCACTTGTCCTGGGTCTTGCTGTTGCCGGGTTTACACTTACCATAAGCCTTCTGGCTTACAAACATGTGGTGTTCATGCGCCGCATGGATGCCATGATCTCGGGTTTTCTGCTGATGGCTATCCGTGGAATAAACAAGATCAGGGTTACGGGCAGCAAGGAAAAAGTATTTTCGCTATGGGCCGAACGCTATTCACAGCAAAAAGACCATTACCGTCAGAAACGGGTACTGCTGATGGTTGCTGAAATTTTTACCGTTACATTTCCTGTACTGGCCTCCTTGCTGATCTTTATCAGGGTGTACAGTATTTTCACATCGGGACTGCCTGGTTTCGGCATAGGAGATTTTGTCGCTTTCAACAGTGCGTATCTCAGCTTCCAGGGTGCGCTGATACAGACTTTTATGGTAACTGTTCCCCTGCTCAACATCAAGCCTACTTACCAGCTGTTTCAGCCCATCCTTGAAGCCGACACTGAAGATATGAACGAGAAGCTTGATCCGGGAGAGCTTACAGGCGGCATAGAGATCACGCAATTAAGTTTTAAATATCCCGATTCTCCCGACTGGAGCCTGAAAGATATAAACCTGTCAATACATCCCGGACAATTCGTAGCGCTTACCGGAAGTTCAGGTTCCGGGAAATCTACCTTGATCAGGCTGCTCCTGGGATTTGAAAATTATAATGTAGGGAGCATCCTTTTTGATAAAAAAGAACTTAACGGGCTTGATATCCGGGGCGTTCGTGATCAGCTAGGGGTTGTATTGCAGAATTCAAAGATCATGCAGGGCACAGTGCTTTACAATATCACCGGTTCTTCGTTGTACACCGAAGAGGATGCCTGGAAAGCAGCTGAAATGGCAGGATGTGCAGATGAGATCAATAACCTCCCCAATAAGATGTACACCATCCTGCCACCAGGAGGGGATACATTGTCGGGCGGGCAGCAGCAGAGGATTATCATAGCCAGGGCCTTGATACGCAACCCCAGGATACTGATCTTTGACGAAGCAACCAGCGCCCTCGACAATGAAACCCAGCAGATCGTCAGTTTCAGCGTGGAGAAAATGAATGCCACACGTATCGTGATCGCACACAGGCTAAGTACCATTATCAATGCCGACAGGATTTTCGTCCTCGACAAAGGCCTGCTTATCGAACAGGGAACTTACCAGGAGCTGATTGCTAAAAATGGTTTCTTTGCCGAACTGACCAAACGGCAGATGGCATAAACATGTTGAACCAGATCTATCG
>Ga0364867_10185_pt1 | contig 41206 bp, 39 predicted proteins | sample ExccelAu500001D4_3_FD_206915 | JGI IMG/M metagenome (GOLD analysis project Ga0364867, IMG submission 206915) | Enriched cells from Trout Bog Lake Hypolimnion, Wisconsin, USA - BchlTB.Aug13.5000.01.D4 | ecosystem: Environmental > Aquatic > Freshwater > Lake > Hypolimnion/Profundal zone | place... | reverse complement strand
GATAACAAACTCGATTTGCTTATCCTCCAGCAGCAACTGTTAAAATTTCCACCTGATCATCTGCCTTCAAGACTGCTTTTTCGAGCTCGTGCCGAAGTAAGGCAACACCATTGTGTTCTACTAAGACTGTGGAAATGGGTAATGTTAATTCCTTGAGCAGTTCTAAGAGCGTTGATGCTTCAACAAGAATTTTTTTTCCATTCAGTTCAATAGGCTGTGTCATATATCGTCACGAATGAAAACTAATTTTTACGTTAAAATGACGCTATCCCAATCCTTCCAGACTGGGTCCAAGCCTAATGATACAAGTTTACTAGCTATCATGCTCGGAGAGCGATCATCGGAAATTTCAAATTGCTTGGTGGCATGAGTCGAATTACAGGTAATTGGGATACTTTTCCCACGAATCGTATGATGCAATTGATCGCTCGCTTGCCCTGTATAGCCACCTGGTTCGGTATGACTTCCCGCACTCATCATTGTAACCCCCAGAGGAGCCATAGCGTCACGGAAAGAAGCTTCTTCTCGAGTGCTCATGACTAACTGTATTGTTGGAAACGTGATCCGAAGTGCAAAGAGAAGTTGCGCAAAATCACGATCACTAAAAGAAAAGAGAGGTGTGAAATTTCCGGCTGCAGGACGTAAACGCGGTAAGCTAACTGAAAGTTGCGCCTTCCAACAATAACGCTGCAGAAAAAAAAGATGTGCGGCAAGAGCTGTTGCTTCGGCGCGCCAATCAGCAAGGCCAAAGAGAACACCCGTTCCAAGGCGACGAAAACCACCCTCATAGGCTCGCTGCAAGGAATCAAGCCGCCAATGAAAGTCTTTTTTGGGACCTGCCGTATGAAGTTGTTTATAGGCTTCTAGGTCGTAGGTTTCTTGATAAACCATAATACCTTCAGCACCTGCTTCAACGAGAGGCTCGTATTCTTTTGTTTCCATAGGTGCTACCTCAAGCACAATACTTGGAAACATAGGCACAAGACGCTTAATGCATTTTTTTAAATATCCATTAGAAATAAACTTGGGATGTTCGCCTGCAACAAGCAATATGGAACGAAATCCCTCCTGTAGTAAATAAGAGGCTTCACAAGCCATCTGTTCAATATCTAGCGTTACGCGTAAAATTGCATTATCTCGTGAGAATCCACAATAAGCACACGAGTTAATACATTCATTTGATAAATAAAGTGGCGCAAAAAGTCGCATTGTCTGTCCAAAATAACGACGCGAAATCGCAGTAGAGGAACGTGCTCTTGCTTCTAGGACGTCATCATCACAAGGCTCTAAGAGCTTTTGAAAGGCAATTAAAGAGGCTGATGGATACTCCAAATCACGAGCACATTGATGAGAAAAAATCATATTTTTTTTAACTTTGCTAACACAAATCTCCCAAGCGCACTCATTTCTTCCAAGCTTGGCGTTCTTCCTGGCAGTCGTGATTCTTCGGTAAGCTGGTGATGTAGCTTTAGTTGCCCATGCTTCCAAACAAGGGATTCTAAAGGCCACGGACCAATACGCAATGGATCACTCCAGAGATGAATGGCAATAAGCCTCTCTGGCTTCAGTGCTGCGGCAAGGTGCATGGGACCGCTATCAGAACTTAGCACAAAAGAAGCTTTTCGCAAGAGACCAATGAGCTCCAATACACTTGTTCTTCCAGTCCAGTCGGAGACATTCTCAGGAAGGTTTTCCATTTTTTTTCCTTGTCCCACAATCACAACCGAGAATCCCATAAGAGCCCGAGCCAAGGCAATAACTTGTTCTTGAGTAAGATTTTTACCATGACCACGAGCATAAGGATGAATGACAATAAAAGGAGTTTGTATTGCAAAATTAAAAGGCATTGTTCCTGATGGAAGATGAAAAACGGGCCCACTTGATACACATCCTAATGCTTTTACAAGAGCCATATAGCGCACGACAGCATGATTGTTGGGATGGACTGTTGCAATTGAAGAATAAAAAAAAGAAGCACCCTCCCTCGCATCACTTAATCCAATGACATCATCGGCTCGAGCAGCCTGAGCTATCAATGCACTTCGCAGGAGACCTTGTAAATCAAGAGCCAAATCAGGCTTGAGAGTCCCCAAGCTATTAGCCCACCTCAAAGCGCGGATACTACCGAAAAAACCTCGAAATTCTTCTCTGGGAAAAAGAATTATTTTAGAAATAGCAGGGTGACTCTCCACAAGATCCTTGAAAGCAGGTTGAATAAGCCAAGAAATTTCTGCCTCAGGCCAAGTCTCATGCAATGCAGTTGCAACAGGTAAAGCATGAATCACATCTCCCATAGAACTTGGTTTAATGAGAAGAATGCGACGTGGTGGATTAAGTAAGAAATTCACAAAAAAATATAGTAATAGACTGAGGTAGAAAAAAGCAAAAGAGCATCGAAGAGATCAGTTTTTTTTGCATTGCCTTTCTAATTTTTCCTCGAGAGCTAGAAGTGCGGGCGTGCATTGAGCCGAATCATTTTCAAGCTTTTTTAATTCGATGAGGGCTTCTGCTTCATGGTTTTCTAATGCTGCGAGTTCATAAACAACGAAGCGTCGTAAATAAGACTGTCCCCCTGGTAAGATTACTGCCTTACGAAAAGCAGCTGCAGCACCTTCATGATCATGCAAGCGGTCGCGTAAGAGCACTCCTAAATTTTCATAAAGCAGCGAACTTTCTGGATTTCTTATGATTCCTTGTTCTAAAAGTCGACGTCCTTGATGAATATAATACAGAGCCATGCTTGGATCACTACTAGAACTGCTCGCATTCCAAGCTAGTTGCCATGCGACCATCGTATAATAAGTGACTTCATAGGGCTGTAATTCTAAAATGAGTTCCATCAAGTGATGCATTTTTATCCAGTCTTGATTTTCCCAGCAAGTGGCAACCTTGATCCAGAGCCAGATTGCTAGGGGAACACGTAATCCTCCAAGAAGAGTCATACAATGTGATACTCGATCAACCTCGAAGCAATCATCTCTTTGCTCTAAAGATTTTTTATCTTTTTGAAATGACCTCCCAGAAAATACAGAAAACAGGCTGCTGCCCGTCGCAATAACAACGACAACAAGCAGAAGGGATCTTATTTTCAAGTGCATGTCGGGTGATAATGTCTATACCTTTCTCGAATGATCTTAACATCGGCATGCAAAAAGAATATGAGGGGAGAAAAATGCGTTCTTCTTGGAACTGAGCATTTCATTTATATGTACTCTTTCTTCTCAAAAACAAGGCATCCTATAACCATATAAATTCCAAAATAGAAGAGAGCTAATTGCATCATGGAATATGTATAGGTATCCAATTGGCATATAGAGGTCAGCTTGTGATCACTAATATTAAAAATTGAAAAATCAGCAATCAGGTAAAGAATACTTTTTATCACGCAATAGCCCCAAGCATGAAATGGCATCAGATTTCTAGGAATTTCATAAAAACCTTCCTTGAGATTGCCTATCATGTAACACGCGATGGCCGCTAACATCGTCAATAAAGAAGAGCTCGATATTGTAGAAATTAAGAGTGTCATTGCTGCCATAAGAGATGCCTTCATGAGTATTCCCAAAAGCATGATAAAGAAGAGATCTCGCTCAATATTAATTTTCCACGCATACTGAACAATCAAAAAAATTATTCCAAAGCCCGCAGTAAGGCTTAGGAGCATCAAGATAATTCCCAAAAACTTTCCAAGAAAATATTCATAACGAGGAAGTGCTCTTGCAAGAATCATCACCTCTTCTCCATTGGAAACAAGCAACGTAGCTGATGTGATCATAGCCAAAAGACTTAAAAAGAGAGAGAAAATGTCCGTCGTCATTTCTTGAAATAGAAGCACTCTCGTCTGAAAAGAACAACTGATGGCAAATCCAGAGATTCCCAAAATAAGAATCAAAAGGATCACAAAAAGAGATAGGACTTTTTGATGTAGCAACTCGCGAAAGGTCATCGCAGAGAGAAGTTGAAGACGCTTGAAACAAAAGATCATCTTGCCTCACCCTTCTGACACAAGAAAACGTGTGCCGACATTTTTTCCTGCAAGCACCTTTTCAATTTGTTTGGGCTGACGTCCATCAGCAATAAAAGTTTCAATGCCAGCACTGAGCGCACTTTGTACGGCCTTGAGTTTTGTGATCATCCCTCCACGAGAATGCTCCCCTTTTTCTGGAGTCACATGGCAGAGAATATCTTGAATATTAGTGACCGTGGAAATCCTTTTTGAAACAACACCTTCTGCCCTTGCCATGAGACCATCCGAGGTCGTTAGTAGTAGCAATAAGCGCGCTTGCATCATAATAGCCACTTCCGCAGAAAGCTGATCATTGTCTCCTAAATTTAATTCCTCTGTTGCGACTGAATCATTTTCATTAATGATAGGAATGAGATCAGGTGACAATAGCAGGCGCTTTAATGTTTCCTGAGCATTCTTACGTCGCTTCTCAGTAAAAATATCTTCATGAGTCAAGAGTAACTGAGCTGTCGTCATTCCATAACGTCCAAAACATCTCGCATAAGCAGCCATCAGCGCAGGTTGACCTACGGCAGCACACGCCTGTTTTCCAGAAACATCAGCAGGTCGTTTCTCAAGCCCTAACACATGGACACCGGCAGCAATGGCTCCGCTACTTACTAGAATACAAGGGATCCCTTGCTTCATGAGCTTACTAATTTCCTTAGCAAAACGTTTACATTGAACGAGATCAATCGCACAGCCTCCAGGTTCTGCTAAAATTCCAGTGCCAAATTTAAGGACCACTGGGGGAGGAGACTTCATATCATCTTTAAAAAAAAATGGGACCATTTGATTTTTGTGGTTTGGCTTAATCTGACTCATCTATGCTTAGGCTATAAAACTTAACCCGAATATTTTATACTAATCTACTGCAAAAGCCCGGAAGTCTGATGGATGGTATGTTAGAATCACAGTTGACTAACTTCTCCTCATCAAGCTTCGCGGCTTTCTCGTCACAATCAGCATGAAATATCTGGATTAGCGCTACTCTATATCTCCTTGTTCATCACTGAAACAGCGGATTTTTATAATTCATCTATTGTTTAAAAAAATTATAAGATGCTTAGAAACAGGCACTGACTATTGAAAAGTTACTGCAATTATTCAACATAAAAAGAGCACCATAATATACAGAAAAGATATATGATGTATTAAATTGGAGCAAGGCGAATGATGAAGTCTGACAAAGGCTGTATGAGTACATATCACCCCCGGAGTAAGACTTCGAGCTTGAGCGCAGCATAAACCGTGCCCTCGCGGCCTCCTAGTTACGATCAAGTGTGAAATATCCGGGCGCACAACTACGCATGAGTTCCAAAAATCCAGCCTCTAGTGCTAAAGACTCTTGCACTCCCTGCTCAAGAGAATGACGTAATGAGTCGACTGTTTCCAAAGCACGCAAGAGAGGCAGACTCTTTTTTGGGACCTCTTGCTCATAAAGATTCCTCAAGCGTTTAGCAAAATAATTTGTAACCCCAGCAAGTAGCAATGATCGAATTTCTAAAGCTTTTGCTTCTCCTACTGCCTTGAAATGTTCTTCACGCAGACTTTCCCAAGATCTATCTGTTGTTTTACCATACTGTTTTTTTTCAATCTCAAATTCCTCGTCAACTGCCTGCAGGGCTTCCTTGCGAGCAATTGCAAGCAATTCTTGAAAAGCCCGAGCACAGGCAAAAGCAGAGTTTATATCATGGGGAGCTCCATCATAAAATTTGTCTTTCATGAGAATCTCGATCTTACTTGTGTATTCACATTGCTCTGACTTACCTGCTTCATGCAGCGATATCATCAGACAGCGGGAGCGAATTGTTGGGAGTATTGCTTCGGGCAAGAGAGTTACTAAAAGTAAGACTGTTTTATCAGGAGGTTCTTCGAGTGTTTTCAAAAAAGCATTTGCTCCTGCAGGAATCATACGATCGGCATCATGAATGACAGCAACCTTGTATAGACTTGTTTGAGGTTTGAGATGAAGCTCATCTTCAAGATGACGTATCTGTTCGGTAAGAATTTTTCGTGCTTTAGATTCTGGCTCTACATCATGAAAATCAGGATGTGCCTGCAGGTTTAACAAGCTACATCCTAAAATCAAGGAAGCCATTTCTTCACTTAATAAACCAACATCTTCCTTAGAAGAACCAGAAATGAGATAAGCATGTCCCAGTCGATTTTCATCCAATGCTTTTTTAAATAGTGAAAGAGCTTCCGTTTTAGAAAAGGCCATATAGAGAAAGAAGCAACAACGTAGAAGATCTTAAAGAAAGAGTGAAACTATTTCACGCACTCGATTTTTTCTTGCAGCTTCATGATGATATTTTGGGCAACTTGTTCTGGCGGCAATGAAGCATCCATCACAATCCATCGCTTTCTTTGAAGAGAAGCTAAGTTCAAATACTCTTTTCTTACAGATTCATAAAAAGCTTCTGACTCTTGTTCCATGCGGTCGATCATTGCTGATTTCTTGCTACGTTGATGCACGCGAGCTCGCCCTAAAGTTACTTCCAAATCGAGTAAAATAGTGAGATCAGGAAGCAATCCTTCTGTTGCAAAAGTGTTGATGACCTCAACAATATCATGATTTAAAGCCCTTGCTGCTCCTTGATATGCAGTAGTGGAATCAAGAAAACGGTCGCAGAGCACAACTGCACCTCGCTGCAAAGCTGGACGAATGACTTCACGCACAAGTTGCGCACGACTTGCAGCAAAGAGGAGTAATTCGGCTTGAGCCACAATGGAAACATGAGAGTTTTCATATTGCAGGAGATGGCGAATTTTTTCTCCTAATGCAGTCCCTCCCGGCTCGCGTACCGCAATAACTTCACGCAAAGGATTTATTTGTTCAAAATATTTTCTAAGATAAGTAATCTGTGTTGACTTACCGCATCCTTCGGAACCCTCAAAGGTAATAAAAAGTCCTGGAGTGACCATATGAATCGATTGATTGTTTTAATTAGTAAGTATAGTTTTATCTGATGAATTTCAGGATTTTTGTACACGCGAATATCCGAGATCCTTTTGGTTAAGCAGCTTGCTGCTAAGTGAAGTAACACGAATGATAATAAAAAGGAACAATAAAGGATGGCACATCATGACCCTCTAAACTACTGGCTTGTGAAGCAAGAACCAAGCACTTACTGCTGGGATACCTTTCTTAAAGAAGGAGAAACAGAATGGACAGGGGTGCGTAATTTTCAAGCCCGCAAGAACCTGCGTGCAATGCAGGTAGGCGACCAAGTTCTTTTCTATCAAAGCGTGATCCGTCCAAGTGTTATAGGTGTTGCTCTAGTCGTTAAAAGCGCTTACCCAGATCCAACAGCCACAGAAGGCGATTGGAGTGCTGTCATCCTTAAGCCTGTCTACACACTGAGACGTCCTGTAACTCTCGCTGAAATTAAGGCAGATTTAGATCTTCAAGACATGGCGCTTATTAAGCAATCGCGTCTTAGTGTAATGAGTGTTACCAAGCAGGAATTTTCTAAGATTCTAGCGAAAGCTTAGCCAAAATATTTCATGTTTATTTTTCGTGAATTACACAGTGCGCTATGTATACTCTCTTGGTTTGTAATTTCCAATTCATGGAAATCTTTTCTCAGTCTGGCTTGTTACAGCAGGGTCCTTACCTCAGAGTGTTAGTGATACCATTTATTGAGTTATGATCGATCTTTTTGAGATTCATTAGGATTGGGCAATGAAGGTAGAAAAACACAACTCGTATCGTATTGCTCAATACGAGGAGACGAAGAATATCTGGAGGGGTGGTAGAGTGGTTTATTGCACCGGTCTTGAAAACCGGAGAGGTGTTAAAGCCTCCGTGGGTTCGAATCCCACCTCCTCCACCAAATCTTCCGGAGTGTGATGAGGGCGGCTAGTACGAATAGTTCACACTCATCTACTGCGGATTCTGGAAATCTAGGGTGAATGCTTCGCTCTCAAACTCACATTGTGACTTGGAGAGGGCTGTAAACATACAACTCGACGTTAAAGTATTCGTCTGCATGACTTTACCCTACCTTTGCAGTCTCCTCATCACGATCCGTGTGAAATATTCGAGCTAAACTACTCCATAGCTCTACTTTGTCCATTCATCTCGTGACTTGATGAAACAAAAAGCGTATCTAAAATACGATCTGCAATTATCAAGGCCCTCGTCATAGCCTCTAAAGGCTTGATGGCTTCAAGGTTCTCTTCATGCTTGATTTTCTGTTCCATTTCTCTTCGCAAAGCAATAATGCGGTCACGAAGAGTGGTACGATATTTCCCATGCACGTCGTTTTCAAGGAGTTCTCCAAGCTCCATAATTTGTTTTTTTTTTGGATTAATCATCAGCTGGTATTAATAGATATTTAATTCTGAAACAGATGATTGACCCTTAAGGGGAATGATTTTTTTGTCACCTTGCTTCATTACTCCAATCCCATTACAGGTGATTGAGTCGACAGTATAGCCATTATTAGCCTTTGCACCAAGAAAAATACGCTCTCCATTTTGAAGCACGGCATAAGGAAATGAGGAAATGGATATCGATACAATAGGTGAATTAAAAAATCCAAATGTTTTCATATTGCCAGTGCTAACTGTAACCATATTTGAAAACTGCACATTACCATGAAATTCTTCTTCTAGTTGTTTCAATATTTTTTTCCATTGAATACTCTCATTCATTCCAATGGTACCTGTGAGTGTTATATGTTCTCGTTCTGGAGTAGGTGTAATATTTCCAAAATAGTTTTTTGCTAATATTTCGCTAATACGTTTTACAGCAATATTTCCCAGCACAATATGAAACTCTTGGTCAGTGATCGAAGGCAGATCCTTTTCAATAAGTTGTTTCATGACATCACAGAGCTCTTGGTTAGGGAGATAACCACTCCAGGTTACTTTGCCGGTATTTTCATCAACAGCAACGGCAATGGCTAAATTCATAGCTTGCATCATTGCTCTCCCACTTTCGTTCATATCACTCACATTAATAATATTACATGAAATAGGAGGGCTCGTTTCATTCATTGTTTTACGGATGTAATCGCTTTGACTCTGATCATGAACGTAAATATAGAGAAGGCACTCTCCATTTTTTTCAGTTATTTTAATGTAGTTATGTGGGATTTTTTTTTGCAACTCTTTTTTGAATGCTTCGGCTGCAATGTGCTGCTCGGCGATGAGCGCGCGATCTTCTTGATCAAAAGCAGCTGGTTGAAACGCAGTGCGTGGAATGATGAGGTTTTTGTGCGCAACAATTCTAAAAAGAGCAAACCCAATAACAATAAAGGAGGCCACAATAATAAGACCAGCTATCTGGATAGTCGACGAAACCTCTTTTTTGCGAAGCTTTTCTTGAGATTCTTGATGAGTATCTTCGGGCACAAGGGGTGTGGCATCTTTTTGAGATACTGATCCGATTTCTTGAAATTCAGGAATTTTAACAGGAGGCCAAAGTTGTTCACTCGGTCCGCCAGTAAGATGTGTGCTTCCGAGTGTTAAGACATCACCTAGCTTTAATAGATTCTCTTTCTCTGCAACCTCAATTCCATTAATAAAAACAGCGCCATCTGCCTTGAGTACTTGAAACCCTTCATCATGCTCTTTCTTAATAGAACAATGTTTAGGAGCAATATGAGGGTCATTTAAAATAAGATCACTCTCAAGTGAAGTGCCTACACTGATCTCGTGTAAAACTAAAATTTGCGCTCCCGCATTCGGACCGTTCAATACTTTCAAAAGCCAAGGTTTTGCAACATTCATATAGGATCAAGAGCTTGTGAAAATCTCGTTAGGCAGTTTCTTAACTCGTAAGTTAGTTATAGCTTGTGATCGATCCATTCAACCAAAAACGATTATGGAAATAAGCATATTGCTCTATGAGGACTCATAATATATTTTTGCTTCTCATCGATCTATGCACTAGATGTTAGAGAATTTAAGGAGAGTATGATGAATGTTTGATTCTCCTAAGGGTGTTTTGAAATCTTTTTGGATGACTCTTTTAAGTGTCGGTATAATGTGCGGCGACTGATACCGAGTTTTGTAGCGGCTAGAGAGCGGTTGCCACCAGATTCTTTTAATGCACGGTCAATCATTAGAGAAGCAGCATGTTCTAAATTTAATAACTCAGGATCCGGTGAACCAAGAGCCTCTGATTGCTCCTTATCTAATTCTTGCCGTAAATTCGAAGGAAGATCATAAATCTGCAATTCGTTTTCTCGTGCAAGGACAATAGCATGCTCTATAGCAGCTCGCAGTTCTCGCACGTTTCCTGGCCAAGAATAGTCAAGAAGCAGAGACATCGCTGCGCTAGAAAAAATCCTATGTGGCTTGTTGTGTTCTTTAGAAAGCTCGAGCAAAAGGGCTTCTACAAGGAGAGGAATATCTTCTTTGCGATGACGCAATGGAGGCATCAAAATCGGAACAACATTCAGACGAAAAAAAAGATCTTCACGGAAACTTCCCTCCGATATCATTTTTTTTAAATCACGATTGGTAGCAGCAATCAAACGAACATCGGTTGTTAATGTTTGATTACCTCCCACACGTTCAAAAGTATGCTCTCCGAGTACGCGTAAGATTTTTACTTGCACGCTAGGATCAATCTCGCCAATTTCATCTAAAAAAAGCGTCCCTCCACTAGCCTGTTCAAAGCGGCCAATGCGCCGCTCTGTTGCTCCAGTAAAAGCTCCTTTCTCATGACCAAAAAGTTCACTTTCTAAAAGTTGTGGTGACAACGCAGCACAGTGAACAGCAACAAAACGTTCTTTGGATCGCTGACTGATTGTATGTATTGCTTTTGCAGCAACTTCCTTTCCGGTTCCACTCTCACCTTCAATAAGAATAGTCGCTTTGGAAGGCGCAACTTGGCGAATAGTATCAAAGACTGACGTCATGAGAGGAGAAGCACCAATCATTTTTTCTAAACCATATTTATTTCTAATTTCTTTTTTGAGCTCTCCATTTTCTTTTTCTATGGCCTGCTCACGCAGGGAGCGTTGAACTAATATTTCCAATCTTTCGATATTAACTGGCTTGGTCACAAAATCATAAGCACCACGGCGCATCGCCTCTACAGCTGTATCCACAGAGCCATAAGCGGTCATGATAATGCAAATAGGAGGGTTTGGAAGCGAGAGCGCTTTCTCCATGAGTTCCATTCCATTTTCTCCACCTAACTTTAAATCAGTGAGCAAGAGACTCGCTGGATCTGTCTCAAGAATAGCCAGTGCGCCATCTATTGTCGCAGCAGTGTAAACCTCATATTGATCGTCAAATATTTCCTTGAGACCTTCGCGAGTATTTTTTTCATCGTCAACGATGAGTAAGATTTTTTTCATTTTTTACACAAAAAGAGAGCTCCTATTTTTTAATAACTCTGGCAATGCCTCGCGATAGCTTACAAAACGAGGGCTCCAGCCAGTAGCTCGGAGTTTTTGATTGGAAATACGTTTCGAGGTCCATCCACGTTTGCGATGATAATCGGCGGGACCTAATGGTGGCAGCGGTTGATCAAGGACTGCGGCAATCCATGCATAGACATCATGCTGTGTTGCCGGAGAGTCATCACTCACATTATAAATTCCAGAGGTATCCTTCTTCGTGATTAAGTGAAAGAGTGCTGAGGCCCCATCATCACGATGGATTTGGTTGATGAGTCGCATCCCTCCATTTTCTAACACAGCACTTCCTTCAAGAAATTTCCTTAAGAGCACGGAACGTCCAGGACCATAAATCCCAGAAAGACGCGCCACAAGTCCGTTCGAAGCAAGCGCTATTTTCTCGGCCTCTAGGAGAATGCGACCTGTTTGACGTTCTGGCTCTGCAGCAGAGGATTCAGTAACTAACTCTCCTTGTGTCTGGCTATAAACGGAAGTGCTACTGACAAAAAGTACTCTTCTTGGCCTCCATGAGGCTATCACACGCTCGAGTCCATCGCGGTAGATCGCAGCGTAGGCATCCTCTCCCCCTTTTCCTGAACTAACAGAATAGATTAGTGATGCCTGAGAGGGGATCTTGTTAGCCACCGCTTGCACTTGAACCGCATTCGTGACGTCACAGTTTAGAAAAGAAAAAGAATCTGTTGTAGAAAAGTCTTCAATAAGAGGACTACGACCCATGCCTATTACAGAATACCCTTGTGATAAAAACAGCCCCGCTGCGGCCTTCCCGAGAAAGCCGCAGCCAACAATGATAATGGGAGTCTTTTTTTCTAACATGAGATGTCAGAGACTAATGTGCGTTATAGCGTTGTTTTGCTTTTGCTTTTTTAGCACTTAATTTTGCCTTGCGCTTGACTCGTTGTGTTGGCGTTTCGAAAGCACGAAGACGCCTTACCTCGTCGAGGATTCCCTCGATTTCAAGTTTGCTCTTAAGGCGCTTGAGCGCTCGGTCTATGGGTTCGCCCTTGCGTACTATAACTTCTGGCATGTAAATTCACCTGCTTTCTTTTAAAATAAAGGAATGAAGAGAGTGCCTAGAACCTACTGTGAAGTCAAGCAAGGAACTGGGAATTGATTGATCAATTATGAGGCGTCGTGCACAGCTTGCTTGTTATAGTGTATTCAATTGAGAAGGGCGCATTAGAAGCACAGTAATTTGTTCTTGAGCACAAGGCCAACGATCGAGACGCTATCCAATGATAACGTAAGATCTGCGAACACAGTGTTAACCGGTATATTTCACACCGATCGTGACGAAGGAGGCCGCAAAGGCTGATGAGGCACTACCGGCAGCTCAAGAGACCGCTGGGGAGACTGTCTTTTGAGGCAGACCTTCAAAAGGGGCGAGACGAGCTTCGCCAAGCGAATTCAACACAGGCGAATTTTTTGACACCGGGCTGTATAATGTTGTACAGCCTTCTCCAAGTCACAAAGTGAGCTTGGGCGCAGAATTCTCATTTGGCTTACCGGCTTCCGCAGCAGATCAGCCTGAAATATTCGGTTAAGGAAAAAGAGCAAGCTTATGGCGTGCCCTTCTTAATTTAATACACTATAAAAGGTAAAGGCGGATGAAGGATTATGATGCGACCTCTTTCGCGGTAATGACGCTGGCTGTTACAATATTGCCCCAAATAACCATTTAAGACAAAGGCATTAGCCATAGAGCTTTTCATAAGCCGCACTAGATTTAGTGTGAAATATTAGGGCTTGGCTCCTCTTCAATGGTGATGCTTAGCGATAAAATACGACCATATCGTTGAATTGTTAAGGGGACACACTCTCCTATTTTCGTCTGTTCGACACAACGGCGAAGGTCTAGGGAGTCTTTAATAGAATAATTGTTAAAATCTGTAATAACATCACCAATTTTTATTCCTGCTTTTTCTGCAGGCGAGTTCAAGAGCACTCCTGTAATCACCGCTCCAGAAGTTTTTGTAAGGGGCTTGTTGAGGGCGCACAAGACAACTCCAAACCAAGGGTTGATAACATGGCCATACTGTGTGATATCATTATAAATTCGACGCACCACATTGGAAGGAATGGCAAATCCAAGGCCTTCAGCACCGCCGCTACGACTAATAATAAAGTTGTTAATACCGACGACCTCTCCATGAATATTCACTAAGGGACCACCAGAGTTTCCAGGGTTAATAAGAGCACTTGTCTGGAAAAATTCATAAGATGGTTCATTCAAAGCACGGCGTCCTTTAGCGCTGATAATGCCGTCAGTGACGGTTTCTTGAAGGCCAAAAGGATTGCCGACTGCCACAACTTTTTGTCCAACTTTCACCAAGTCAGAATTACCAAAGGCAATAGGAGTTAAATGATCAGCTTGAATGTTGAGAATGGCAATATCGGCCTGTTCATCAAAGCCAACAAGCTTTGCGGCTAAAGAACGTCCATCATCTAATTGAACAGTCACCTCGATCGCATCTTTAATGACATGCCAATTGGTAATAATATCTCCACTCTTTGAGACAATAATCCCAGAGCCCATCTTATTTGAAGAAGATGTCGAATCATGTGTAAATCCAAAAAATTTTCGTAACACCGTCTCGCAACTAGGAGCATCCATGGAAGTGATACTCACCACAGAGGGCACAATATGAGATACAAGATTTGTGAATTCTTCTTCTAAAACTTGAAGTGAGTGATTGGGAAAAGAAAATAATTTTCTTTCTATTAACGGTGCAGATGGTGGAGCAGATGATTGCTGATATATTTTTTTTTCAAGCAGAGATGCGTGATAGGATTTCCATACAAAAACCCCTGCAATCATTACAAATAAAAAGAGCAGAAAAAGCAGAAAACGAAAAATTTGGTAGCCTTTCATAATCCTATCATCCATCCAATCACACTTGAGAAAGTAATTTGACTATCATTTGTCATGACTCAATATTTTCTCATAAAAGTCATATCCGTTTTTTGAAATTTTTCGTCATTCTTTTCCCCTTGTCTTAAGACACCAACTAGTGCCACACAAAGAGGGAGAGTGGGAGAAAATTTTGGGGTGACCGACGGGACTCGAACCCGCAACAGCCAGGACCACAACCTGGAGCTCTACCATTGAGCTACGGCCACCATAAAAAGAAACAACAGAGCACAGAAAATCAGAGAGAAGCCGAGTGCTCTAGGATCATGAATTATCTCGTTGCTTTGTCAATCTTTGTGATAGGTTTTTGATGTCATGAATGCAAAGAATGATCTCATGCGACGTAAGTTTCTTGTTTTAAAAAAACCACTCGGATTCTTCCCGTCTAAATCTTTTGAAATCGAGGAGGGGTATTTCCCGAGACATCCTCAAAGAGATCTGCAGCTCAGACGTGTGCACCGTAAGTATTTTCTTGTTTGTAAAGAAAACAAAAAATGCGCAACGCTTCAAGAATCAAGACTAACAAAAGCACAATTTGATTTTTTGTGGCCGTTTACACAAGGACAGCGCATTTGTTTTCAACGCTCTATTTTTTCCATTAATGGACTAGAGGTTACACTAGACTCTTTTTTAGGAGAATATGCTCCTTTGATTTTTGCAGAGGTGATGTTTCCAACACTTGCTCATAGAAAGGCCTTGGAGACTTTTGATTTTTTAGGTGAAGAAATTACCCTACGTGAAGAATATGAAACAATTTCTATGGCCATGTATGGGGCTCCAGAACCCAAAGATATTTATCAGGTGGGCATTCTTCCCTATGTCATTAAAGCTGAGAAGTTATACGTACTGCTCATTACAAATTCTTCAGGCAACCGATGGATTCTTCCTAAAGGCCAGCAAGAGGTGGGCATGACGCCTCACGAAGTAGCATTAATGGAGGGCGTCGAAGAGGGAGGAGTGCTGGGGACAATTCGCAATGACGTGCGGATTCGCACTCAGATGAGCGATGGACGTTTTTTGCAAATTTATGCCATGAAAATTTCGAAATTACTTGGATCTTGGCCAGAAGAGCATTTGCGACTGCGTCGTCTTGTTCCTATCAGTCAAGCTTTAGAGCTCCTTGACGATCCAAAAATACGCAAGGCTGTTAAAAAGCTTGGACTATTACTTGGCCAAAAAAAACATTTTAAAAAATAAGAATAATGGTCCCTCAAGGTAGAGAATATCATATTTAAAAGCACCAACATAGTGACGCGCGATGCTTTTTCTATCTCGAAAAAACCCCCAGCTAATTTCATAAGTTAGAGGAAGTGCTTCTCCCTGATTCCAAATCGAAGCCATAACAGCATAGAGTGTTTGTTCAAAAAATTGTGGATGATGAGCAGTTGTTTCAAAGGTTAGGAGAAATTCTTCTGCAATCTTCCATGAGAGCGCTTTTTTGGGAATCAACATGAGTCCACTATTAAAGAATGGCCAAAGTTCGATATTAAGTTCTCTTTGAATATCACTCCGAGGAATGCAATATTTTTCTTTGGTATCTTTATTGTAAAAAAAACTATCATTACCTGAATCTGCCCAATCGATGATTTCCTCTGGCTTTGCATAAAAAAGAACATCTGAATCAAGAAAAATAAATCGTTCTCCAGGTGCAAAGAGAGGAATATCAAAAAATTTTAAAAAAAGATTATGAGTTGCTCGATGAGCCAGGCAAACCGGGTAATTTGCTAAGGCTTGTTTGACTTTTTCCTCACCTTGCTTTCTAGAAATAAAATGAACCCCAGGCAGTACCTTTTCGATACGTTGTTTTGCCTTATCGCAAAGGGATCCATCCTCGTGAATAAATAAATTCCAATGACGTTCTGTGAAAAATTCAAAACTAATGGCGGCCAGTAAACCTGCGTGCCACGTTTTTGAAGAAACAAGTAAATGAACCGAAATGTCAGGATTTTTTAGCTTTTCTAATGGAGGGCGTCGCGCACATGTCGTGACTAATGTGCCGAGTGCATGACCACAAGAACTTAAAACATGCCGTAAAAATGTGCGTAGTGATCGAAGCATAGAGATAATGGAAGAAGTAAATTAGGATAGTCTACCCGCATACATGACATCGGCCATGAAATGCTAACCCTGATATTTCATACTGATCGTGATGAGGAGGCCGCGAAGGCTTATGGGGTCAGGCAGACCCAGTATTTTGACGCTCGGGGTGTATTGTATGTATACATACCGCCCAAGTCACAATATGAGTCTAACACAACATCCATATGTTTTCCCGGTCTTCGCAGTAGATCAGTGTGAAATATTCGAGTTAATGTATAGTCCAATTACTTTAAAATGACATGAAAGAACACAAGGACTTTTAGCCCGGATATTTCATACTGATCGTGACGATGAGGCAGCAAAGCTAAGGTGGAGCAAGGCGAGCAATGAAGGCTTACGACGGCTGTATGAGGTACATACTGCTAGAAGAAGACTTCGAGCTTAGGCGTAAGAATCCACTCTCCCTTCCCAGGCTCCGCAGTAGATTGGTATGAAATATTCGTCGGGTTAACTTGCAATAAGACGATTTTGTATTTCTAAGCTTTGTTTAAGTTTCAGCAATTGATGAAGACGCTCCTCTTGCTCACGGAAAAGAGAGATGATTTCTAATTTACGTTGATGAATTTTCAGACAAGAGCTAGCAATGAGATATGATTTTTGAGTTATCTCTTTGTGTGCTTGATTAATGGATGCATCGATTTGTCGAAGTGTCTTGTTTATTTCATAAATGGTGAAGTTGTTTTTTTCTGCGAGGACTAATAGAGAGTCAATTTCTCTAAATTGGCGTTCCCATTTTTTAAGAGATACGTCTAATTTTTGAAATCCGATGTTATCTTGAGCGACTTTCAGAAGTTCTGCATAGATGTCGATCATGAATTGTTCACAATAATCATCACGATGAACGAGTTCGAAAGGTTCATGAAAGTGACGCCCTAAAGGATTAACATACTCCGTGCAATATGACTTTAAGTACTTTGGATTTATGGTGAGCTCAAGAGCCTGAGCTATTCTTTTCATTTGATGCTCTGGGTTTTTAATGAGCTCATCGTAATCAACAAGGATTCGCTTATGATTTCTTGAGTGCTCGAGACAACTTAAAAGATAGGATATCCACATCGAAAAAGATTGTTCCTGATGTTGTGTTTGGGCTCGAGCAAAACTCCACGGATTTCGTAATGCAATGATAAAAGATGCATGAAAACGAGCGTGCAAGAATACTTTTTTCCAAAAAGGAAGTAATATGGAAAATCGTGGATCCTTAATGCCTAAAGGCATATTTTCTGGAAATTTTTGTAATAATAATTCTGATGCTTGTGCAAGAAATCCTTTCTGACATAAAATTTCAACTTCTTTATCGGTGACTGAAAGAATATCTCGCTCATGACCTTTTATAAAATGGGCCATGGTCAGATTGAGCGTGTGAAAATCTGGATCTTCCCATAGATCCTGTTTCTTCCAAGAATCTTGAGTGCCCCATTCAGGACCTAAAGAGACCCCCATGGTTTCCATGCCTTTAGTTAAAACGCTTGTGCCGCTACGAGGAACTCCAAGAACTAAAATAACGCGCTTTTGATTTTTCATGCTCTTGAATTTAACAGCGCCCTCTTCTCTCCAATTGTTTTGTTAATTGTAGAATCTCATCATTATGTTTTTTCTGCTCATTAATGAGAGAGGCAACCTGCAGGTTGTGATTATCTAGTATTTGCGAAAGACTCATCGTAGAACGTGTTGTTTCGCTGATTTTTCCCTTAAGCTCATCAAGCAAGTTGTGACGTTCTAAAATTTTTCTTTTGAGATCATCGATAGTCCATTCATGTTTTTCTGCTAAGGCTAAAAGTGAATAGATCCGTGCAAATTGTTTGTGCCATTTTGAAACCTGAGCATCGATCTCCTCGAGTGACGATTTATCTTGTGCAACAGCCAGAAGCGCTTGGTAGATTTCGATGGCAAACTTTTTATAGAAGTCCTCAGCGAGGCAAGATATCTGATCTTCCTGAAAATGGCAGGGTGAAGAATCAATAAAAAAACGAGAGTAGGTTTTGAGCTTTTCTTGATCTAATGTGAGATTCCATTGTCGCGCGATCCTTTGCATTTGATGTTCCGGATTTTTGAACAGCTCATTGCAATTCACCACAATTGGTTTGTACCCTTTGGAATACTCCAGATAACTTAAAAAATAGGAAATCCAAGTCCAAAGGAGCTTTTCGATATCTTCCCTTCTCTCGTTGTTCTGAGAATTAATGATAGAGGTCTCAAGACTCTTTGGATGACTCAGTGCAATAAGAAAGGAAACCTCTACAAGACACTCATCAAATACTTTTTTCCAAAAAGGCCACACAATAGAAAATTCAGGGTTTTGAATCACAAGAGGATTTTCATTTGGAAGCTTTTCAAGTAGAAATGTTCTCGCTTGAGAGAAAAAACCTTTCTTACATAACAAGGCAACCTCTTCCTCACTGAGCGTAAGAATGAGACGCCTCCGCCCTTCCAAAGAATTCAAGAGCGAAAGATTAAAATCATGAAATCCTATGTTCGTACAATGAGCTCTTGACTCCAAAGCATCGTGAGGCAGAAAAGAAGTTCCTGAAGAAACGCCCATAGTTTCTAGCCCTTTTGTTAGAACGGTGATACCGTTGCAAAAAATCCCAAGAACCAGAATAATTCTTCGAGGTCGTTGCATAGCATCAGGTCATCTTTGAGGGGATAACCCATGCATCAAATTGCTCGCTTGTAACAAATCCTAAAGCTAGCGCTGCTTTTTTGAGGCTAATGTTCTCCAAGTGCGCTTTTTTCGCTATCTGAGCAGCTTTGTCATATCCAAGATGCGGACTGAGTGCTGTTACGAGCATGAGCGAATTATTGAGATGTTCTGTAATTTTTTCTTTGTTGACGCGGATTCCTTCAACACAGTGTATCCTAAAGGAATGAATGGTATCGGTTAAGAGGCGTACTGAGTGCAGAAAATTATGGATAATGACGGGCTTATAAACATTAAGTTCAAAATTACCAAGTGAAGCAGCCATACCAATGGCAGAATCATTTCCCATAACCTGAATGGCAACCATGGTGACTGCCTCACATTGTGTTGGATTTACTTTACCTGGCATAATCGAAGAGCCAGGTTCATTTTCAGGCAGTATCAACTCTCCTAATCCACAGCGAGGACCTGAAGACAACCAACGAAAGTCGTTAGCGATTTTCGTCAGTGAGGCAGCTAATGATTTGAGAGCTCCGCTTGCAAAGACAAATTCTCCGTGACTGGATAAAGCAGCAAATTTATTTTCGGCAGAAGTGAAGGAAATGTTGGTATATTCTGTTAAATAGTGAGCAACGCGATCTCCGAATCCAGGAGGAGCATTCAGGCCTGTCCCCACAGCCGTTCCTCCAATAGCAAGCACTGATAAACCAAACAGAGATTTCTCGATCTGCTTAAGATCTGCATCAAGCATAGCAACATAACCAGAAAACTCCTGACCTAAGGTCAACGGTGTTGCATCTTGCAAATGCGTACGGCCAATTTTTATAATGGTGGCAAACTCTTTTGTTTTCTCCTGCAAGGCATCACGAAGTTTTTTGATTACAGGTATTAAATGCTCATCAATCATCATAAGCGCAGCCACATTCATAGCTGTTGGGAAGGTATCATTAGAGGACTGTGATTTATTGACATCATCATTGGGATGGATGGGTTTTTTAGAACCACGGACTCCTCCTGCTAGTTCAATAGCACGATTGGCAATCACTTCATTAGCATTCATGTTGCTTTGCGTGCCGCTCCCTGTTTGCCAGATGCGCAAAGGAAAATGGTCATTTAATTTTCCTAAGATTACTTCATCTGCAGCCTGAACGATGAGAGCCGTTTTTTCTTTTGAGAGTTGTTTGAAGTCATAGTTAGCTTGAGCACACGCTTTTTTTAATAAACCAAGCGCCTTAATCAGCTCGGGAGATTTGATATCACTACCTATATTAAAATGAATCAGAGATCGTGCTGTTTGAGCTCCATAATAACGATCATCCGGGACCATAACAGTGCCCATACTATCAGATTCTTCTCGATATATATTTGTCACGAATGAAAATTAGATGTGGGTTACACTGAACTTCTTTCCTCGCTTCAAAACAGAAGCGTGAAATACTATCAGGGTATCAATGAATCTCTGAAAAGAATCATAAGGCAAACACAAGGCAAGTAAAAAATTCCTAATTTTCATTGGTAACGAAGATGATATTGAAAAATATTTTGTGGTTCGTCGTTGGGCAAAGGTTTCCTATGTTTGAAAAATTGTAATATATCCTGGCTAATATTACTTCTCACAGATCTACTCCATCTACTGCGGAGGCAGGGAAGCCATAACACCTGGTAAATATTCCTTATCTTCATACATATTGTTATTGGGTTTAAGCTAGATTGTTGTTTTATTTTATGTATCGTTGAATCCAATCAATATTTTATTTTATGTCAAAATTTCTTTTCTATATTTCGTTACTACTTTTAATTGGCGCTTCTTTTTTAGGGTATTTCAACGAACATCGATTCAAGGAGATAATAAATAATCAAGAATCAATTATCCAAGAACAGCATGATACTATTACCGCAACAGAAAAAGAACTGAAGAACTTAAAAGAGACCACCGCCACGCAATCTGCAGATCAAGAAAAAAATCAGAAAGAACTTAGCGCTACGAAGGAATCCTTAGCCAAGACCACCGATGATCTCACTCAAATCCGCAATAGCTTAGCTGATAAGGAAAGAGAATTATCGGAAGTCAAAAATGAACTTTCCATAAAAACAGCGCGTATTGAAGAGCTCGAAACAGCTGTGCAAGAGCTGTCTCAATCCAAGGACTCAACAAAATTTAAGAATAGCTCCAAAAACACCTCCAATCAGCACAAAGCAAAACATAGTGAAATCAAAACTGATGCCGTACAAAGTGAAGCTTCTCCTGGCGAGTTAACATCAAATCCACCAAGAGGAAAAGAGGGAAAAGTCGTTGCTGTTAACACAACATGGAATTTTGTCGTTATTAATATGGGAAGTCAGGATGGAATGGTCAATGGAACTGAAATTTCTATCAAACATGAGAACAAAATCATTGCAAAAGCAACAATCACCTCAGTGGAGGAATTAACTTCTGCTGCAGACTTAATCAAAGACTCTCTTGTTTCAAATGTTACTGCGCAAGTTGGTGATCAAGTTGTCGTAGCAAATACACCTACGAAATAAAATCAGAACCATGCTGAAAGCCTTTGTATCCTCAGTGATCATCTTCTCTTTTTTAATGCTCCTAACAGGCTGTGAGAGTCTCGGAGGCGGTTCTGAAAATAACTTACCTGCCTCCGTAAGCCCTATTCCATGGAATAAGCCTGCCTCTTGGGAAGGAGCAGGGGCTCTTGGAGGTCTAGGTTTTCAAGGAACGCACTAACAGGGTCCTGCAAGAGGCGAGCATTTTTTAGAAACTTATTTTTGTCTCGTAGTGTACTCCTCAATCACTAGTTAACAGAGTCTGTTTCAGCAAAATCATGCGTCTCCTTTCCATAGATCCATCCTTGCGCGGGACTGGTTTTGCTATTTTAGAAGAATTTGGCACTAATATTCGGTGTTTAGAATATGGAGTGATTAAAAATCCTCCTCAAACAAGCGTTGCGGATTCTTTACTAGCTATTTACAACCGATTGCTTGTAGTCATTAGCCAACATCAACCAACAGTCATCGTCTTAGAAAGTGTCATTTATGTTCAAAATTATTCAACTGCCATTGTCTTAGGAGCTGCACGTGGAATTGTTCTATTAATAGCCGCTCAACATGGTTTGCCAATTCATGAATATCCCCCCAGACGTGTCAAGCAAGCAGTTGTGGGTTATGGAGGAGCTCTTAAAAACCAAGTCATCTTTATGGTTCGCGCTTTATTAGAATTAAGAGAAACCCCTCCTAGTGATGCAGCTGATGCCATGGCGATAGGACTAACTCACTTGCGTACGCCATCCGTGCCTCTTACAAAAAAAAGAAAATCAGAGAAAACAAATTCTTGGAAAAATTTTATTGAAACAAAGACTCAGGTTGATTCCGCGACAGGAAGAAGAATACCATTTTGCTAAAGAGGCTTCGCGCAAAGATTGAAAGCACGCAATTCACTTCATAACGGGTCATCAAGGGGTGAGAAGAGCTTCAGAGTAGATCAGTATGCAATATCCGGGCTAAACGGCTTTCTCGCCGGTTTCATTTGTACGAATACGAATTGCGTTTTCGACGTGGAAAACAAAAATTTTTCCATCACCAATTTTTCCGGTCTTTGCTGATTTCATAATAGCCTCGATAGCTCCCTCGAGAGCCTCATCTGCAAGGACAATTTCAATTTTGATTTTAGGAAGAAAATCCACTGTATATTCGCTGCCACGATAAATTTCAGTATGTCCTTTTTGACGACCAAAACCTTTCACCTCAGTCACGGTCATTCCTTCAATCCCAATTTCATTAAGGGCATCTTTGACTTCTTCAATTTTAAAGGGCTTAATAATAGCTTCAATTTTTTTCATAATGTAAATTTTAACTCAAGTTTTATACTCATCCATTAGCCGCTCATGGTGTAGCCTTCTTCTCCGTGTTCGCTAATATCGAGCCCTTGTGACTCATCTTCTTGTTCAGAACGCAGAGTCATAAGGAATTTAACAAGATGTGTGACTATCAGGCTTGCAATCACGACATAGCAGAGACTAATACCAAGTGCCTTTGCTTGAATCAACCAAATGGTTTTATTTCTTAACGCTTGCTCAAGTCCATTATGCATAGTAATAGGCGAAATAAGGTGAGCATTCACAGCAGGTGTTGCAAATAATCCAGTCAAGAGTGCTCCTATAGTCCCCCCAACCCCATGAATACCAAAGCTATCGAGCGCATCATCATAGCGGAAAATCTTTTTAAATGTTGTACAGGCAAAATAAGGAATAATACCTGCTACACAGCCAAGCGATACAGCCCCGGTGCTATCAATAAAACCTGCCGCTGGAGTTACCACGACTAATCCTGCAACTGCTCCTGAGCAGAAACCCAAAACACTTGGTTTTCCTCGAAAAAGAAACTCCATTGTTGGCCAAGTCAGACAACCAGTCCCAGCAGCAAGTGTTGTTGTCATAAAGGCATTCATGGCGACACTATCTACAGCAAGAGCACTTCCAGCATTGAAGCCATACCATCCAATCCAAAGAATGCCAGCCCCAACAACTGTTAAAACAAGGCTATGAGGCATCATGGGTTCTTTCCCATACCCCAAACGTTTTCCAAGAATAATACAGAGCACTAAGGAAGAAATCCCTGACGACATATGCACTACTGTACCACCAGCAAAATCAAGAGCAGGCATCCAAGCATCTGGATTGAGCAAGCCATTAAAGAGGCCATTGTTACCCCACACCATGTGTGCTAGAGGAAAATAGACACTAAACATCCATAACAATGTGTAGAAGAGAACCGCTAAAAATTTCATCCGCTCTGCACTTGCTCCAAAAATGAGTGCTGGAGTAATAATGGCAAAAGCGAGTTCATAGATGCAAAAAATATTTTGAGCAATCCAATAAGCATAATTCGTATTTGGTAATGAAGTGACTCCTTGCAGGAAAAAATATTCTGAACCACCTAAAAAAGGGGAATTAAAATTATGACCAAACACCAAACTGTACCCGCAAGCCCACCACAGTATTGTAACAACTCCAGCAATGCCAAAACACGTTGCTAAAATGGAAAGAACATTTTTTTGACGTACCAGACCTCCATAAAAAAGGGCAAGTCCTGGAAGCACCATAAAAAAAACTAAAACAGCCGCAACCATCATCCAGCCTGTATGCCAGGGTGAGGCCATGGGAGCAATACCCGTAGATATTGGATCATCATTATGCAGCATTGCTTCTACATACGAGAGACGCTGTTCTAATGAAGGGAGTGGCGTTGCCATTGCGTGAAGAGAAGTTAGGGGAAGAACGCAAGTTGCAAGCAGACAATATCGCAGAATCGTTAAGGACTGATTGATCAAAAAATACATTTACTCATTATATCCTTCTTGAGAAAAAATTTAAGAAATTTCTATTCTTATAGTCGCTACAAATGAAAATGAGGTTTTCTGACAAATCAGTTTGAAATATTCGCATTCTAGCCAATACTCTTATCTCTTAGTTTCTCATAAAGCCGGCGTGGCGAAACTGGCAGACGCGCTAGACTCAAAATCTGGTATCCGCAAGGATGTGTGGGTTCGAACCCCTCCGCCGGTAGAGTGAGCAAAACAAGTACTTAAAAAAATCACCCGGATATTTCATACTGATCGTGACGAGGAGACCTCGAAGACAGGGTTAGTGCCAGCAAAAGGGAGCGTAGATTTGGCAGTATATAGATTTTTAGATGAATTATTATAGTTGGGAAACGTACGAAAAAAAACCGTGGTATCTACGATGGTGGTTTCTTCTCATCGTCATACTAGTGATGATAGCGTGTGCGGGTAGTTTTTTAGCATATGGCTACCTTTCGTATAAATTTGCCAATCAAGTTGAGAGGTATGATCTCTCGAAGCTTGAAACCATGGAATCTGCAAGCGTCATTTACGATCGTAACGGGGTCGAGATGGGAAAGATTTTTATTCAAAATCGCTTGCCTATTCATTTTTCAGAAATTTCTAAAAATATGGTTTTTGCAATTGTTGCAGAAGAAGATAATAGATTTTTTGAGCATGATGGAGTCGATTATTTTGGCGTGATACGTGCTGCAATTAGCAATTATCGACAGGGACGTATTAAACAGGGCGCAAGCACTGTCACTCAACAATTAGCACGCAATTGCTTCGACCTACATGAGCGTAGTATTCATCGCAAAATTCTCGAGATGTTTTTAGCCCATCGTATAGAACATCATTTTTCAAAGGAAAAAATTATGGAGCTCTACTTAAACAGGGTTTATTTTGGCAGCGGTTTTTATGGTGTTGAGGCTGCTGCAATGGGTTACTTTGGCAAGCATGCTAGCGCATTAACGGTGAGCGAAAGTGCACTCTTAGCGGGTTTACTCAAAAGCCCTAATGCTCTTTCTCCCTGGAATAATGCAAAGAGTGCACAAGGAGTGCGTGATTTTGTATTAAATCGCATGTATGAACTAGGATTCATTAATAAAAGAGGATTACAAGAAGCGCTCACTCTGCCTCTTGGTGTTCAAAAACGAAGTAACCCTTTTAAAGTTTCTTATGCAATTGATCTAGTACGACAGCAGGCTATTGCAGCCTTAGGATATGAACGAGCTATGAATGGGGGGGTCCGTATTGATACAACATTTGATATACATCTTCAAGGCGTGGCTGAAACAGCATTGCGCAAGGAGCTCGATAAAATTGACCTAACCAAGGGATACAACCATGAAACTTATGCCGCCTATCATGAACGTAATAGTAAGCTCGAAGAGATGGTTGCCAAGGGCCGATTTATCAACTTTCCGATCCCTTCTTACTTACAAGGAGCTGTTCTAACTATTGATAATCATACCGGGGGGATTTTAGCTTTAGTAGGCGGTCGCGATTTTATGCATAGTGAATACAATCGTGCATTGCAAGGGCGCAGACCACCAGGAACGCTATTTACTCCATTGCTTGCAGCGGCGGCCTATAGTAAAGGAATTTTTCCCGGAGAGGTGGTGGATGATAGTTGTATGGACAACCATTATGTGATGATTGGTGGGGAAACTGGTATTTTAGGAGAATGGGGGGTAGAGTCCGCGGAAAATAGTTACGAAGGCCCTATGACATCGCATGAAGCAGTAGCTCGAGGAAAAAACGCGGCGGTTGTCCGCTTGGGCTTTCTTACTGGCATCGACTGCCTAAAAAAGTTCTGTAGAGATGCTGGTATTGAGAATCCTATACGGGAATTTTCTAACGCATATCTTGGATCAAGCGAAATGGGACTTGATAGCTTAACACTGGCTTTTTCACTGTTTCCAGGAGCAGGCAGTCGCCCTGAAAAAATCTATACCATTTCCAAAATCACCGATTCCGATGGATCTTTGCTTTTTGAAAAGTCTCTTAGGCGGGTCGATGTCATTTCTCCTGAAGCAGCTTTTCAGACACATGCAATTTTAGATGATGCCTTACACCAAGTTGATGCCTCAGAAATAAAAAAAGAAAATCTTTCTTCCTTTGCCTCTGGAGGCAAAAGTGGTACTGCCTATGATTTTACGGATGTCTGGTTCATAGGCTATTCGAGTGAAATCACATGTGGAGTTTGGCTCGGCTTTGATAAGCCACAGAGAATCTATCGTGGTGCTTTTGGAAAAGAACTCGCATTACCCGTTTGGGTATCAGTCATGAATGCATCATTGGAGACATTTGCTCCCCAGTTGATCACTCCCCCAACCACACTGCATGCACTTCCTATTTGTCGTTCTTCGGGATTATTAGCAACGGATGCATGTCAAGAAGCTCACTCCGTTATTACTCAATATGCTACTGATGCTCAAATCCCGAAACGTTCTTGTGACGTGCATGGTCATCACGCCTACGATTATACAAAAGATTTTGAGACCGAAGAATGGCCTCGTGCTGTCTCAGCAATCGACCTGAATAGCATTTCACCAATTATTGCCACTGGACCAACGCTTCTAGCATCCGAAGATGTGTATCAAAGCATTGTGCCTATAACTCCTGGAAAATCAATGAATCTAACGATACCAGTCGCTAAGGCTATTGCCACTGATACGAAAAGCACAACGCACGAATCGCTCGTTCCTCTAGTAAATACTCGAGAAGGAGAGCAAAAAGAATCGAAGAATAGTAATATTGCTATTGAGAAGGCTCTCCCTGTCAACACAGAGATTCGGCGCGCTGAGCCAGCTCTTCCCATGGATTTGCCTAATGCCTCTCCTGTCATGAATCTGACTCGCCCCAAGCCCATTAAGTTTTATGAGTAGAGGTTTACTAGCCAGGATCTTTCACACTGATCTACTGTGAAAACCGGGAAAGCAAATGAAAGATTTTTTCGTAGGCTTGCTCAAAAGTTTATGATGGATTGAGATGAAAACAGGTTTGCTGTTTTCTTACTTGAGCTCGTATTATTGATCAATGAGAGTCATTTCATGAAAATATTTCATTTTTCCCTCTGTATAAACTTTCTTTGCATGACTCATCTTCTTTTTGGAGAATGCTCGATGGCTCAGGAACCATCGCAAAAAAACGAAATTTCCTCCTACACATTCTTTCTCAATCACGCTCGCGTGGAAGCAGAATATGATGATCGTTGTCCCCCGATGAGCTCGATCATCCGTTATGGCATACCTGGGGATTATCACTACGAAAACATTGAGGGCCCCTCATCAGATTCTCAATTTCTTTGCTTAAGCAAGGAAACTCAAGAGTACTATTCTACCTGGAGAAATTATACTCTTGCGCCTAGCACCGACTCTCTCAACTCTTTTGTTGCATGGTCACGGAGCTCCAATTCTCAAATCAATGGATTTGACTCTAAGCTTTATTCCAATCAAATCTATTGGATCTTACAAGAAGAAGAGGAAAAAAGTCTGAGCCCCAACAGTCACAACTCTTCAGAAGATTCAGCGTGGTCTGACTCTATAATTGCCATTATCATTTTTTCTACGCTCATTGTAGGAGAATACGCTACCAGAAGCTCGTGGAGCAATACCCACCCAAACAACCCCAGCACAATAACTAATAATCATAACAACTATGTCCTCATCAATTATGATGGTAGTGAACATCGTCCACGTAGTCATGATCGCAACGAACCCCCGACGAACCCGCAACTCACGTCTAGTGGGAGAACATATGTGGCACCGTCGAATAACTCCCCTACAAACATGGCATTGACTGATGAGAGTCCTCGTTCATCGGATCTTTATGGCTCTTCCCCTCCACAATCATCTGATCTCAGCAGTTGTAGTAAGATCAAAATTTTTGGAGAAAAAACGAGTGAAAAAAATACAGGCGAGGAGGCTACGCTCATTGTAGGAGAATACGCTACCAGAAGCTCGTGGAGCAATACCCACCCAAACAACCCCAGCACAATAACTAATAATCATAACAACTATGTCCTCATCAATTATGATGGTAGTGAACATCGTCCACGTAGTCATGATCGCAACGAACCCCCGACGAACCCGCAACTCACGTCTAGTGGGAGAACATATGTGGCACCGTCGAATAACTCCCCTACAAACATGGCATTGACTGATGAGAGTCCTCGTTCATCGGATCTTTATGGCTCTTCCCCTCCACAATCATCTGATCTCAGCAGTTGTAGTATGATCAAAGTTTTGGAAGAGTTTTTATGTTACTTAGAAAAAAAGAGTGAAAAAAATACAGACGAGGAGAATAGTATTTCCTCAGGCGAGGAGTCTAGTAGTTTTTCAGACGATGAGAATAGTATAAAAGAGCTCTTTCCTATAGAAGACATCTCTCCTCCTAATAATCCTAAAAGAATGAAGACAATTTTAAGAGAGCCTCTACATGAAGGACTGAGGATCAACATCCATGGTCACGATGATCCCAGAGGGGAAGAGAAATTGAGAGAGAGTTTTTCGTAATGTGGCCTTGATTGATTTAGGAAAAAAACCATGCAGTGCAACATGAAAACGGTAATATCCATGTGCTCGTTCAAGGGGAGCAGCAACGGCTTCTCCCACCTTGATAGCATCAGGAAGGGTTAAGCGGAGCTGATGCCTAAGAGCCGCAGCCTCGAAGGCTACTTGTTCCTGAAGCCTTCCTCTGAGTTGAATTAAAATCATTTTCTCAAAAGGTGGGTATCCAAAATTTTTACGAAAGACGACCTCTTGTTCAAAGAAACCATGATAATCATGATGCCTGGCAAATTGAATGGAAGGGCTTTCTGGGGTGTATGTTTGAATCATGACCTCACCTTCACGATCGCCGCGGCCCGCACGACCTGCAACTTGTGTAAGCAGTTGAAAGGTTCTTTCTCCTGCACGAAAGTCAGGAGCATGAAGGCTAGTATCTCCATTGATAATTCCAACTAAGGTTACGTTCGGGAAATCAAGTCCTTTAGCGATCATTTGTGTTCCAATGAGAATATCGATCTGTTGTTTTCTAAAGCGATCAAAGGTTTCTTTATACGATCCCTTTCGCTGCATGGTGTCTGCATCGATACGAAAACTCCGTGCCTCTGGAAAGGCCTGTGCTACGGCAGCTTCGACGCGTTGTGTGCCTACCCCTGAGTATAAAAAACCAACTTCTCTGCAGCTAGGACATACCGAGGGAGGTTTTTCACGATGGCCACAGAGGTGGCACATGAGACACTCTGAGGAACGATGAAATGTCAGTGAGAGACTGCAATGAGGACATGAAGAGGCGGTACCACAGTGAGGACATAAAAGAGCACTCGCAAAGCCACGACGATTAAGAAAAAGAATAATTTGCTCGGAGCGCTCCAAACGTTGGGCAATTGCCTTGCGAAGTAGCAGAGAAAGGATAGCATCGGCCCCTTTTTGCTTTCCTTGCAAGCGCATATCGATCACACGAATGAGTGGCATGCGTTGATGATCGGCACGCTCGGAAAGCTCTAGAAGACGATATTTTCCTTGATGCACATTATGCATGCTTTCAATAGCAGGAGTCGCGCTTCCTAGGACAAGCACGGCGCTTTCATAGCGTGCACGCATGACAGCAACATCGCGTGCATGATAACGTGGTGTCTCCTCTTGCTTGTAGCTTGTTTCATGCTCTTCATCGACAATGATGAGGCCAAGCTTGTCTAATGGCGCAAAAATAGCACTCCTTGCCCCAATCACAATACGTGCCTCGCCGCGATGTAAACGCAACCATTCATCATGGCGTTCTCCCTCCGAAAGATGGCTGTGCAACACAGCAATTAAACGCTTTTCTTGTGTCTGCTCGAGGCGTGAACGAAAGCGCTCTAAGGTCTGCGGAGTCAGTGCTATCTCAGGGACCAAGATAAGTACTGATTTGCCGAGCGCTAATGCCTTTTCCATGATCCGTAAGTAAACTTCTGTTTTACCACTGCCTGTGACGCCATGCAGGAGAAAGGGAAGTGAGACGGGTTGCCCTAATAGTGTCGTCTCATCACTATTCCCTGAAAACATACGGGTTAATTCTTGATCGATCTTTTCCACTGCTCGTTGCTGATCAGCATTGAGCTTAGGAATCGAACTGGGTAACAACTCTTCATTGGCAAAAGGATCACGGGATACTGATTCTTGTTTTAATAACACCCACCCTGCTTTTTCAAGAGCATGAAGAGATGGCATATTAGCATCTGCTTGCTTGAGCAACTGACGACTACGTAGCGTCCCCTCTGACTCGAGGAGCGTATCAAGGATCCGTTTTTGTCTGGGGGAACGTCGAGAAAGCTCCTTGAGAAATAGTAATGATGGTTTTTTTACAAGAGATACGGTTGTTATTTTTTTTTCATTAAGAGATCGATTACGAATGCTTTGAGGAACAAGCGACTTAAAGACTGCATCAAGTGAAGCGCCATAGTAGTCAGCCATCCAATGGGCAAGCTGCATGATTTTTTCTGAAAGGAGTGGACGCTCTGGCAAATCCTTGCAAGAAGATGAGACTTGATGAGCCGTTAGTCGTGAAGCACGATAATCCATCACTTCTATAATGGCTTTTACCTTCGTAAAGGCGACGACATCATGGAGTGACAAAACGATCCCCATGACTTCTGCCTCACGCAAGGGAATACGGACACGAGCTCCTATTTGAACACGATTTTTGAGAAACTCTGGAATGGCATAGTCGAGAACTGTTCCTTCAGTACGATCAATGAGAATACGAGCATAACCATAATTCTGTTGACTTGATGGAAAGTTGATCATTGCTAATGCACATTGAGCAGAATCATCTCATCGAGGGCTTGCAGACTTAAGAGGCTTTAAAAAAACTGAAGCTTCAAGAACTTTGAGAAAAGTGTTGCAGTTGCTGGGCACCTTACTCACATCTCTTGTTGTGAAATGAGACATATGGCTAGGGAGGGAATCGAACCCCCGACACGAGGATTTTCAGTCCTCTGCTCTACCGACTGAGCTACCTAGCCGTACTCCTAAAATGCAAGGAAGCATTAGTGTAACGTTTTTATTTTCACGAGCAAGTCACAACTCATCGTACTCTTAAAAATATCGTTTTCAGAGAACCAACGATTCTAGAAATCTTATGTGGCATTAGCAAAAGTCTCTTTTTTGAGCGCAAAATATTGGTATAAGATTTTTCCTAAGAAATAGAGTGGAGTCGCACACAGAGGGCCTGATGATTGAACTAAGAATCCATCTTGCTCGTGGCTTTGTGCAATCACAATAGGCGTGAGATATTTTCTGACAAGAGCTGTTGAGGGAAGTCGTGAAAAATCAATCATCCCTTTTGCTTGAGGAAACATGTTACCTCCTAACAGCAGACTGGGTCTCAATAAGGAGTAAATGCGTGTAAAAATTTCTTTCGAGTCAAAGTAAAAAAAAGCCTCGTTAGTGGCATCATAGAGCGATTTATTTTTAGAAAAATCTGCGTTATTTTCTAACGTTGGCATTGCAGGACTACGGTTACTCTTTTGAATAATAGTCGAGGCATGAGAGGAGATAAAAAATAATCCATTAGCTGAGGCAAAAGAAGGTTCGATACTGGGAGCAATTTTTGACATCGAAAAGAGCAATAGATCATTTTGATCCGAAGCTTGAAGTGATGTTCCAAGCTCACGAGCAGCTTGATCTAGCCAATTGGCACTTTTCTCTGAATTATCTTCAGGAGCAGCAAGGAGCAACGTAGGCAAGGTGCTTGAAGCCAGCCAGTCGATGGAAAACATCATTTCTGGTTTTAAAAAATCTGCTAACCCGACTAGGTTCAAGTTTACATTGCCCAGCAGAGACGCCAGCGCAGGAGAAATAGATCGAGTGGTTTTAAGCTTTTCTAGAACTTCTTTCCATCCGGTGAGTCGTTCAATAAATCCCAACGTTGTTGGATCTGTAAGTTTCATCCCTTGATGGGAAATACTCTCTTGAATATTAAAATTACCGTTAAAAAACAACCGTTCTTCTAACCCTTTTTCAGTAAATCGGAAGGAAGCCCCACTTGCTTGTGCAAGTTTAAGGAGTTCTTCTTCCTCAAGCAATGAGGAGATATAAGGAATGCTTTCAATATTGGGATGTTCTCTGAGGTAGCAAAAAAGATCTCCCTGTAAAAAAAGATGATGACGATTTTTTTCGTAGAGTGCTAATTTCTCAAGAGCTTGGGGCTGACCAGCCTTTGAATCCCTTAGCAGTGAGTGTGTAGAAAGATCGAGCGTTGTTTGAAGCGCACTCAAATCATTACTCACAAAGAACCAATGACCATGTATAGCACTATAGAGAACGCAGGAAGGATATGTTCTTTTTTTGATAAGCTCACCATGATGCTCTTGAGCGTTGAGAAGAGTTTCAGTACTAGTTCCTAGACGGGTATCAAGACCCTGAGTCATACGATAAAGCCCCTCTTCCATGCATTTGCTCTTTCCAAAAAATTGGCACCCAGCAATCCAACAAGATCCTTTTTCTTGAGCCTCTAGAGCAGCAAAGAAACGACCAGGTTGAATTTTACTCAGCAGATCTGTGGCTGCGGCGAGACTCATCGTATTACTCAACCATCCACTTGTTTCATACAAACGACCCAGTGGACGTTGCAGAAATGCTACCACTTCGGGCTCTTTGCTTAACTTGCTTAGCACAGATTCATTCCAATGTGCAAGAGTTGCGGGTAGATCAGGGGCTTCTATCAAGGCTATTGTTGTGCTGGGAAGGAGCTCTGCAGCTGTGCGCGGTCCTGAACGCCCTAATTTCCAAAAAACAATTAAGGTCACCACCACAAAAATAATGGCAAGAATCAATGCTGCTTTTTTCATAAACGCTAAGTCTAATAATTATTTGACCAGTTGAAATCTTAAAAATATGCTATATTTATTTTTTATGAATTTTTCTACTTACTTTTTACTCATTGGAGTGCCTCTTGTTTTCGGTCTCTGGGCACAATGGCATGTTAGCTCGACCATGAAGCGTTATAAAAAAATGGTCGCAAGTAGTGGTCTGAGCGGAAGAGAGGCGGCACAACAGATCTTAGAGGCTTCTGGAATTCATGATGTCACCATCATCTCAAGCGATAGCATAATGGGAGATCATTATAATCCTACAGATAAAACATTGCATCTTTCTCAAGAAATATTTGCAGGTAATTCCATTACAGCCATTGGTGTTGCTGCCCATGAGTGTGGACATGCCCTGCAGCATCAAGAAAACTATGCTCCTCTTAAATGGCGTATGTTTCTGGTCCCTGCAACACAATTTTCTTCACAAATTCTCCCATTTGTTATCTTGGGAGGTTTTTTCTTTCACATGACCCATTTGATTAGTCTGGGGATTGCTTGTTATGCGATACTTATGCTTTTTCAGTTAATTACCTTGCCAGTAGAATTTGATGCCTCTTCACGTGCTAAGGTCATTCTTGAAAAAATGGGCCTTATTAACTCGCCTCTTGAAATCACGGGCGTGCGCGAAGTCCTCAATGCTGCAGCATGGACCTACGTCGCTGCTTTTGTTGCGGTACTAGGTAACTTAATTTATCTCCTAATGGTTCGTAGAGACGAACGTTAAAAAATCTTCTCCTAAAAGATTATTTAAGGCTGCACGGCTTCGATAAATCTGAGAACGCCTTGATGGTCTGGAAGAACACAAATTTCTTGATAGTGATGTTCTCTGAGGGCTTGCATGACTTCCTGTTCTTGATTTTTTCCGATTTCAAGTAAGAGATGTCCTCCTGGTTGCAGAAATTTTGGAGATTGGCTGATAAGCTCATTAATGAGATCGAGTCCACTCTCTCCTCCATCTAAGGCCATGATCGGATCAAATGCTATTTCTCGAGCGAGAGAGCGAATGTCGTTGTGAGGGATGTAGGGCAAATTTGCAATAATTAGATCAAAAGGCCTTATGCTTTTTATTTTTTCTAATGGTTCTAAAAGATTACCACAATGCCATCTAATACGTGTCACCTCATGACGCTGTGCATTCTTTTCGGCAAGATCGAGGGCTTGAGAAGAAAGGTCAATAGCATCGATCTCAGCTTCTGGATTTTCTAGCCCTAAGGTAATGGCAATCACTCCACTTCCTGTGCCCACGTCGAGAATACGTTTTGTCTTCTTGTAGGTAAGCGCTCGTTCTATGAGCTCTTCTGTTTCTGGTCGTGGAATGAGTGCACGCGCATCAGATAAAAAATTCCTCCCAAAAAAATCCACACTCCCCAAGAGATGCTGTAAGGGAACCCCTTTACTCCGCTCCCGTAAGTAGAGACGTAATGGAGCAAGTTCTCTCTCTTCTAAAAAACGATCAAATTGTAAATAGAGCTCTAGCCTTGGAATACCAAGAACGTGAGCAAGAAGATATTCAACATGAAGTCGAGGTTGTTCGATACGATTTTTTTGTAAAAAATCAGTTCCTCCCTGTAATACCTCGAGCAAGCAAACTGACTTTTGAGGATTCATATCAAGAACAGTAGAGAGAAGTGAGGCAAGCTTAAGAACGCTCTTAATTAAGACGCTCTAGCTTGTGCTCAATGTAGAAGCTGATTGCTCTAGTCGACGTTCTAGATCAGCCGCCTCGAGAGCTCCAATGAGCCCGTCTAGATCACCCTCCATAATACGATCTAAATTATAAAGCGTGAGTCCAATACGATGATCGGTCAGCCGATTTTGAGGGAAATTATAGGTTCTAATTTTCTCCTCACGTCCACCTGTGCCAATTTGTTGACGCCGGTGTTCGGAGTATTTTGCGTCTTCTTCTGCTCGTTTCTCCTCTAAGAGACGAGCCCGTAAAATCTGGAGCGCTTTTTCTTTATTCTTTTGTTGGCTACGACCATCTTGACAGCGGACAATTTTCCCTGTGGGAAGATGCAAAATCTGAACCGCAGAATCCGTTGTGTTGACTCCTTGCCCCCCAGGTCCGCCTGATCGACAGACCTCAATACGCAGATCTTGGGGACGCAAGACAATATCGACTTCATCTGCTTCCGGCAAGACGGCTACGGTAGCTGTGGAGGTATGAATGCGTCCTTGAGTTTCTGTTGCGGGAACGCGTTGCACACGATGCACGCCGCTTTCATAACGGAGTTTACGAAATACTTGCACCCCACTTAGCTGAAAAATCACTTCTTTAAAGCCACCTATTTCTCCAGCACTTCCTTCAATGAGCTCACATTTAAGACCGTTATTTTCAGCATAACGTGTGTACATACGATAAAGATCGCCAGCAAAGAGTCCCGCTTCTGAACCTCCCGTACCCGCTCTAATTTCCACAATCGCATCTCGATCATCGTCTTTTTGAGGCGGCAAAAATCCAATATGGAGGGCTTGCTCGAGTGTTGTTACTTTTTGCCCTAGCTCTACAAGCTCGGCTGCTGCCATTTCGGCTAATTCAAGATCACTCCCCTTCACAAGCTGTTCACTTTCTTGTAGGTCGTGGCGCGCTTTTTCAAGTTCTGAGGCCGTCTGTAAGAGCTCTTTGAGACGCGCATGTTCTTGTAATAAGAGACGTGCTTGCTTCGCATCTTGAAAAAGATCGGGAGCACTAATTTTACACTCTAATTCTCTAAAATGCTCGCGACGTTGGGTCAGTAAATGAGTAAAATCAACGGGCATGATGAAAAGGATTCAGTAAGAAGATCAGAAGGCGTGTATTTAACGATGCTTATCACGAAGCAAACATTCGTGCTCTCATGGCGGCATACGTTATACAACGTGGTCAATGAAAAAGCATGCTCGACAACTACGCATACCTATTTTCTAACAATCTTATCGTTTTTTACCCAGCAATGCGGAATGAGCTGCACGTGGGGTTTGAGCACGTGAGGCCTTAACGCTTCCATAGCGACGGGCAAATTTTTCTACACGACCTGCAGTATCAATAAACTTCTGCTCTCCGGTGAAAAAAGGATGGCATGCAGCACAGATACCAATTTTTAGATTCTCCCGAGTAGAGCGGGTTTTATAAACAGCACCACAGGCGCAGATAATGGTTGTTTCGTTATATTCGGGATGTTTGCCAGATTTCATGGAAACCAAGAGACTGCCATGAGTTTTGGTTCTAATCAAGTAGAAAAATTGCAAGAATGTACTCACTTTTTTTTCTAAATCCTTTAGGATTGCACGCTATGAATCGTGTTCTTGGTGTTGATTTGGGCTCTGTGAGAATTGGTTTAGCAATCAGTGATGATCTTGGATGGATGGCGCATCCTTGGCAAACTCTCTCGCGCTCGCCCTCGAGCGCCTCTGAGATCGCACGCCTTGTTGCGGAAAAAAACGTATCAATCATTATTGTCGGTCTTCCGCGCAATATGAACGGAACTTATGGAGCTGCCTCAGAAACATGCCGAGCCTTTGCTCGCAAGCTCGAGCAAACAACCAACGCCAAGGTTATTCTTTGGGATGAACGTCTCACCACAGCTGCTGCAGCGCGCAGTCTGCATGAAGCAGGACGCTCCAGTAAACAGCAACGCTCCATTATTGATCAAGTTGCAGCTCAACAGATCCTTCAAGATTGGATGGATGCGCAAAAATATCATGGACTAGAAGTGATGGGTGATAAATAGAGGAAAAGATCATTACATTATTTTTTACTTGTGAAGCTCAAACTAACCATTGCCTATGATGGCTCTTTTTTTGCTGGCTGGCAGAGTCAATGTCATGGCAATACTGTCCAAGATACTCTAGAACGAGCATTCACGCAGATAGCAGGAGGTCGCATCATTGTTTATGGCGCTAGCCGTACCGATGCTGGGGTTCATGCTATTGGTCAAGTTGCTCATGTTGACCTAGGGGAAGTTTCTCAAAAAATGAGCTCTCCAAAACGCTGGCAGATTGCCCTTAATGCCTCCCTTCCCCCACAGGTACGCATTCTTCGTGCCGAGCGTATTTCAGAACAATTTCATGCGCGATTTTCTGCGCACAGCAAAATCTATCGTTATTGCCTCTGGCATGAAGATATATTACCTCCTCTGCTCTACCAACGTGCTTGGCAGATCCATGGACCTCTTAATATAGCACTCATGAGTAGCATGGCTAATGCTCTTGTGGGCACACATGACTTTCGCGGATTTACCGCTAGATCAGGATCCAAACGTGAGAATACCATCCGTACTCTTTACTGCGTCAAGGTTCTCAAACGTGGCAAAGAAGTCCAGCTCATCTTCCATGGTAACGGATTTCTCTATCACATGGTGCGCATGCTTGTTGGCGCCATGGTCCATGTGGCACGAGGAACATTATTAAGGGAAGAGTTTGTACAACGCCTTACTGCGGCCACTCCTTCCATCGCACCACGCAGCGCACCGGCGGCAGGTCTTTATCTCACACGTGTTTTATATCAAAAAAAATAATTTTTTTAGGTATTGAGATGTGAATTGGTTTCAGGAAAAATCGTGATCCTCTCGCCTTGATTGAATGCGCATCTCGTTTTTACCTTATCCTTGTTTCTCCTTCTTGCTTGTTGTATTAGGCATGTTTTTGGGACTGTCTCTAAGAACTCATGCGACCTTAAACGAGCACGAGAAACAGGCTCTTTTTCTTGAGGCTAAAAAAGAGAAACATCATGCTCATACATCTACTTCAACGACTGTTTCTTCACGTCAGAGCAATAGACGACATGCAGCAGTGAGGAAGCACCCGCTAGCCTCGAGCAAAACGATCACATCAAGCACGCACGCAACTCACAAAAGCATACCTCATGGAAGAATACATGCGAGCATATCAAATCACTCTTCATCCCGCAGCGCTTCTGAACATATCACCCATTCTCAGAGCACTTCACACACCAGGACTAAGGACACTGCACATGCAAGCACTCTCCAAAAGAACACTCCTCACGCTAACACGCACACTGCTTCTGCTCAGTCTTCCTCGCCAAGCAGCGACACTTCGCATGACATTATTATTCCTATCAATGACCCTGCTCCCATTGTGATTGAAAAATCAGGACAAATCCCTGATCAAGGATTAGAGCCACCGCCAGACGCATCATTAGCACAATCATTTAGCTTTGATTGGCTATTTGGCACGCGTCACACAACTAATTCCTACCGATATCTTTCTTATTCTGTCCAGCGAGCCATCGCACGCGCCCATGTCCATCGTAACAGATGGAAATATATTATCGTGCATAACAGTGGCACGCGCTCTGGTAACGCACGTATTTTTGATATTTATCACCGTCGTGTCCGAAAAATGGTCAACGGGCTTGCTTATCATTTTGTGATTGGCAATGGACATTCTTCGGGTGATGGCGAAGTCGAAGTTGGGCACCGTTGGACAGCACAAATTAATGGAGGACATGTTGCCAGTGATTACCTCAATGATATCTCGCTCGGGATTTGTTTAGTGGGTGATTACAATCGTGAGTTGCCAACAAAGAAACAAATTGCCGTACTACAGGAGTTAATTACTTGCTTGCGACTTCGTGTCGGTAAAATTCAAGGACATCCAGCAATGGTCTACGCTCATAAGGAAATTAATCCACGGCCCACAGATTGTCCCGGAAAACGTTTCCCTTATCGCTGGCTTCATCAATCCTTTGGGCCGCCCGCTAAGTAATATCACCTTCGATCCTTGATCCTGTGAGCGTCTCCGACCCGAGCCTCTCTTAACCCTAGATCAAACATCATCCCAATATTCTATGAGATTCCTCTTAGTTGATGGTCATTATTACCTCTATCGTTCTTTCTTTGCGATTCGTGGCTTAAAGAATTCTCATGGAGAACCCACCAATGCCATTTATGGATTTGTCAAAGCCTTGCGCAAAATGATCATCGATCTAAAACCAGATTTAGCCCTTGTGGTCTGGGATGCAGGATTACCCGAGCATCGCATGAAGCTACAGCCATCTTATAAAGAGCATCGCGAAGAGATGCCCCTTGAATTACAAGCACAGCAAGAACCCTTACAAAGACTCATTAGCGTGCTTGGGGTAAAAAATATTTCATCACCACAAACAGAAGCTGATGACCTTATTGGCTCCTATGCCACGAAAGCTCAAGCAGAAAGCATTGAGTCCGTTATCGCCACAAATGATAAAGATATCATGCAGCTTGTTTCTTCTCATGTGAAAATCTATTCCGTTGCAAAGGCGGATATCACTGGCGAAGGATCTCCACCCCGCACACATGCTCTTCTGGGAGTGGCTGAGGTAGAAAAAAAATGGGGCGTTCCTCCCTCGCAAATCGTTGACCTCTTAGCCCTCACAGGAGACACAGCAGACAATATCCCTGGCATTGCAGGTGTTGGCAAAAAAACTGCCGCAACGTGGATTCAACAATTTCGTTCCCTTGACAACTTACTTGCCTCTTCTCATTTGCATCCCAAGATTCATGCCAAAATCGCCTCATCTCACGCACAGCTTTTAGAAAACCGCGAGATGATTGCCTTGCAGCTAAACCTTCCATTACCACTAGAACTTCATTCTTTGGATATTGAACCTGACTATCCACAATTCATTAAATTACTTGATTACTTTGAATTTCGTACACTCGCAAATGATATGCGAGAGGAAGCAAGACGATGGGGAATTCCGATAGAATCAAGCTAGCTGGGGACATTTCATGCCTTATCGTGACGAGGGGAATGTGAAAGCTTATGGGATAGCACCGGCGGCCCAAAAGAGACCGGAGACCGGGGGAGGGAGACTTTGTCAAGTTTTGTAGAGGCTTTGAGAGTTTACAAGCTCTAGTTTTTGTAGGCTTTTTTTAGGCAGCTCTTTAAAGGGCGAGACGAGCTTCGCCAAGCAAGTCAACGCAGACCTAGCATTTGATACCGGGCTGTATGTGCACAGCCCTCCCCAAAGTTACTATGTGACTCTAATAGAGCATCCCTCCTCCCTTCTCGGGCTCCGCAGGTGATCAAGTATGAAATATTTGAGTCACCTAGGGAGAGGCTTTGAGTCTCTTTTTAGGCATTTTTTTAGGCGACATGGTATCATTTTTCTCTCTAACTAATAGTACAGTAGCTTGCATCTTTTGGTGCAGCTTGACGTTCATATTCTATTGCCTTACTTAAGAACTCTTCAATACTTCGACGATTAGGATTGGTCTGTTCCGCTTCCTTTGCAGCCTGTTGATACAAGCTTGCCGCTTGAGTAAACAATTTAATACTTGTTCGACGAGGCTTTTCTTTTTGCGCTTCTTGAGCTGCCTTAAAAAATACATCCCCTGCTTTATCAAGGTATGATGCTTTGTCATGCAGATCTGAATCTTTTGCATTTACTACTTCTTTTTTCAAGCTTGCCGCCTGAGTAAACAATTCAATAGTTTCTTGCTTGGGCTTGGACTTTTGCGCTTCTTGAGCTGCATAAAAATAAGCATCCCCTGCTTGATAAAGATAAGTTGCTTTTCTATTCAGATCTGGATCCAGATCTGGATCGTATGCCTCTGCTGCTTCTTTCTTCAAGGTTGCCGACTGAGTAAACAATTTAATACTTTCTTGACTAGGTTTTTCCTTTTGCGCTTCTTGAGCTGCATAAAAATAAGCATCCCCTGCTTGATAAAGATAAATTACTTTTCTATTCAGATCTGGATGCAGTTCTGCATCGTATGCCTCTGCTGCTTCTTTGTAAAAGCTTGCCGCCTGAGTAAACAATTTAATACTTTCTTGACTAGGTTTTTCCTTTTGCGCTTCTTGAGCTGCCTCAACAAAAACATCCCCTGTACAATTAAGATGCACTGCTTTCATACTCAGACCTGCAGCCTGTGCCTCTGCTGCTTCTTTCTTCAAGCTTGCCGACTGAGTCAATAATTTAATACTTTCTTGACGAGGCTCTTTCTTTTGCGCTTCTAAAGCTACTTGTTCAAAGTCATCTGCTGC
>Ga0364867_10176_pt3 | contig 41221 bp, 40 predicted proteins | sample ExccelAu500001D4_3_FD_206915 | JGI IMG/M metagenome (GOLD analysis project Ga0364867, IMG submission 206915) | Enriched cells from Trout Bog Lake Hypolimnion, Wisconsin, USA - BchlTB.Aug13.5000.01.D4 | ecosystem: Environmental > Aquatic > Freshwater > Lake > Hypolimnion/Profundal zone | place... | reverse complement strand
CAGCCTGACCTGCCCGGTGATAACCGGGAAGTATCGTTAAAAGGAGATGTTACACTGATCAGGTAGTTGTAATTGGCTAATCCTGACCATTGTTATTTGGGTGATCGGGAGATGTCCCGAATAGGCGACGACACATGGGCAAAGGCACATTTTGAGTGCAAAGCCCCAACAGCACCCACCAAGATGAACGGAGCGACGCAACGGCAGCCCAATAGCGAGGCGCCGCCCGTACCCAGAAGATTTTAAACCTTCCTTTTCATGCAATCCCATCAATGCGCAAAGGCATTGTCATAGTCTTGCATGCGCTCGGCGGGAGGGTTGAAGTAGCCAAATTTCAGGTTTGGGAATTCTTCGTGTATGAGGTCCATCATTTGCTGTATGCCCATGCACTCGCCGGTATCGGTAATGCCTATCTTGCCGAGGTACCAGTCGGGGTCTATGTTGAAATTGCGCCACTGTATCATGTCTATATCGGTGGCGCGGATGAGGTCGCAGAGGGCTTCGAACTCGGCTATGCTGTCGGTCAAGCCGGGGAACACGAAGTAGTTGATGGATGCCCAGCCGCCGTGCCTGCGCACCATTTTGAGGCTTTCTATGAGGTCGTCGAAGGTGTAATTGTTGGGTTGGTAGTACTTGGTGTATATATCGGCGCGGGCGGAGTTGAGGCTCACGCGTATGCTGTTGAGGCCGGCGAGCATGAGTTGCTCCACGGCGTCGGGCTTGCTGCCATTGGTGTTGATGTTAATGCTGCCCTTGGTGGTGTGCTTGCGTATCTCTATAATGGCATCCTTAATGGTCTCCCACATGAGGAGTGGCTCGCCCTCGCAGCCCTGGCCGAAGCTAATGATGGGGTAGGGTGCGGTCTCGAGGTGCGGCACGGTGAACTCTACGATCTCCTGCGGGGTGGGGCGGAAGGTAAGCCTGTCCTGCGTGGAGCCTATGGTCTCAAACTCCGGCTGGAAGGATATGCAACCGATACAGTTGGCATTGCAGGCGGCCGATGATGGCACGGGGCACTCCCAGCGGCCCAGGAAGTAGTTGCGCGCGGCGGGGCACTGGTAGGTGAGGGCGCAGTTCTCCGCCAGGTGCTTCACGAGGCGGTTGTGCGGGTATGCCTCCATGAGGCGCTCCACACCCAGCTCCACCTGTGCCTGGTCGTAGCCGCTGCACTCCTGGCGTATGTCGCGCTCTATGCGCACGGCGGGTACGTAAAACTTGTCTTCGGCCCAGCCGGCGGCGGTGTAGCAAAACAGGGGCAGGGTAGGCGCTTCGGGTTCGGCCTCGTAGGCGGCCAGGTACAGGCCGGTGTGCGCCGGCGGTATAAAGGCAGCCACGGCCCAGCCCTTCTGGCAGAGGCGCATCTCGCCCGTCCCTACGTCTATGCCTATGCCCTTGCGGCCGGGCAGCTCGTATAGCGAGCCTCCATCGGGTAGCTCTATCCATTCTTCCTCCGGTATGGGCAGGGCGTCCCAGCCGCTACGGCCTACGCTGTAGAGGGTGGTGTCTTCAAATATGTTTCCATTGCCGTCGGAGTATAATAAATATGGGCTGCTGCTGAGCATAGATCGTGTTTTAAAAAAAGATAAAATGGTATTACCAATCGTCGTTCCTTCTGTTGGGTTTGTGCTGCTCCACACGTGCCAGGCACCAGGTTTCGAATGTGTGGTCGTCGCCGTCGGGCAGGGAGAGGCTGAACTGGAACAGGTGATTGTCGATACTGTTGACAGATAGTGTGCCGTAGCGGAAGGTGATCTCCTCTATCTCTGTCCAGGGCAGGAAGCGCTTGCGGCTGGTGATGGGAAACCTGACGCCCTCATCGTCGACCGACACAAAGAGCTGGCCCCCCGCGGCGCGCTCCCAATACATAGCAAAGGCTATGGCTACGGTGATGGCGGCGAAGATGCCCTCAGGGAATTTCCAGTGCTGGAGGGCGGAATATATGGCGAGCCAGATGGAGATGCCGCACTCAAGGATGCGGGCAATAAGGTTGACCTGGCGGCTGATAAGCCACTTGTTCTTAAAAATAGTGCAGGCAAGGAGGGCGATACCGGCTATGAGCAGTGCAGCGCCATAGGCGGGTATGGTGTAATTATATACGGTAATAATGGCGCCGGTGCCTATAAATGCGAATGCGCACACGAGGTGCAGCGCGGTGACCTGGTGTGGTTTTACTTTTTCCTCCTCAAGTGGTAGGTTGTATACCATGGCGCGAAGGTACGGATTTAGTGGTTGTTTGGTTAAGTAGATAGTCGTTAGTACATAGTAGATCGTCGGGGGTCTTTTTTTGTAGAAAGTAGAAAGTAGAAAGTCGAAAGATGTGTTTCGAGGTGTTTTTTGAGCAGAAAGTCGGATTTGGGGTGATGTTTCATGTTACCGCAGGCCATTAACTATCTACTCTGTACCCAATACTAACTACCAAAAAGACTCCCGACTAAGTACTATGTACTAAATACTAACTACTAACTACCAAAAAAGACTCCCGACAAACTACTATGTACTATCTACTATGTACTGACTATCAGAGGCTATCCCAAAGCAGGTACGCATTAAGTATGAGTATGATGCCGGCGACGAGCCAGGCGACGATCTTGGTGGGGAGTTTGTTGGCAAAGGGGCCCATTTTGTGTTTGTCGTTGGTGAAGAGGATGAGGGGAACAACGGCAAAGCTGAGTTGCATGGAGAGGATGACCTGGCTGAGGATGAGGAGTGAGCCTACACCTTTTTCGCCATAGATGAAGGTAACGATGAACGCGGGCACTATGGCGATGCCGCGGGTGATGAGGCGGCGGAGCCAGGGTTTTAGCTTTATGTTCAGGAAGCCTTCCATTACTATCTGCCCGGCGAGGGTACCGGTGAGGGTGGAGTTTTGTCCGGAGGCGAGCAGGGCTATGGCAAATAGTGCGCTGGCAGCCGTAGCGCCGAGGATGGGGTCGAGGAGTTTGTAGGCTACGGTAATATCTGCAACATCTTTGTGGCCGGTGGTGTGGAAGGTGGCAGCGGCAACAATGAGTATAGCGGCATTGATAAAGAAGGCGAAGAGCAGGGATACGGTGCTGTCGATAGTGGCAAATTTGATGGCCATTCGTTTGCCGGTTTCGTCGCGGTCGTAGTTGCGGGTCTGCACGATGCTGGAATGGAGGTAGAGGTTGTGCGGCATTACCGTAGCCCCAAGTATGCCAATGGAAACATAGAGCATTTTGGGGTTAAATATGATCTCCTGCCGCGGCAGCAAGCCGCTGACCATGGGGAAGATGGCGGGGTGCGACATCACAATCTCGTAAGTGAAGCAGCCGAGGATAATGAAGATCAGCGCGGCCACAATACTCTCCAGCAGCCGGAAGCCCTTGTTCTGGAAATAGAGGATGAGGAGTACGTCCACCCCAGTGATGAGCACACCCCAGGTGAGTGGTATGTGGAAGAGGAGGTTGAACGCCAGCGCAGCACCCAGCACTTCGGCAAGGTCGCAGGCGGCAATGGCTATTTCGCAAAGTACCCACAGTGCGAAGTTTACGGGCTTGGAGTAATTATCGTGGCAGGCTTGCGCCAGGTCTTTCTCCGTGGCTATACCCAGCTTAAGCGCGAAGTACTGCAGTATGATGGCAAAGAAATTGGAGATAAGGATAACGGAAAGGAGGGTGTAGCCAAACTGTGCGCCGCCGGCTATGTCGGTGGCCCAATTGCCGGGGTCCATGTAGCCCACGGAGACCATGAGGCCGGGGCCTGCAAATGCCAGTAGCTTGCGCCAGAAATTACCGTTTCGGGGAACGGGTATGGACGAAAACACATCTGCGAGGCTTTTGCGGTTGTTGTCGTGCCGCCAGGCTTTTTTTATTATTTCCTTGATCATCAGGGTGCAGTCCTATTGAAATGCGGAGCAAACTTAGTTTAAAATTGTCGGTAACCAAAAAATATTTATTAGGCAAGACTAATTATTTGATTATTTGTGGATAGGTGTTGCTTATCGGAGCGGCATCAATTGCGTGAAAATGTGACTACCCGAAACATTTAAAATATAGTTAAGTGGCATGCTATATTTCAATTTGTCTTGCGCTTGCTGAAATTTTTTCAGCTTTTTTGTTTCGGGATTTTGTACCTGGCAACTGGCATTATGTTTGTGAAATGTTTTCGAAGCGTGCCAGTGTCACGCAATCGAAGAAACTATATGGAAAAAAGCGGAGGGACAAATATTTTAGACGACAGGCGAATTAAGTTGCTGAATTATTTATTGCAAAAAAACAAGATCCCCCAGAAAGGTGAGTTTGACCTGCGAAAATTAATTGCAGAAATCAGGCCTGAAGAATACGAAAGACTGTTTGCAGAGAATCCGGAATTTGAATCCGTTTGGCGCGGCGTTGACATGTCGAAATCACTGTCCAACTTTTTAGTGGAAAATGACCTTGCCACTAAGGAGGGTGAGAAGCTGGAACTCACCGGAGCGCGGGGCCAGGACCTGCAACGGCAGGGCAGTTATGGCAAGCTGCTGGAGGACGAGCGTTACATAACCAGTGAAGCACGCAGGGTGAGCGAACTGGAGCTGGAGGCCAATCAGATGGCCCATAGACAATACAAGATCAATGCGTTGATTGCTTTTGGCACATGCATGGCGGCCCTATACTATCTGTTAGAAATTTTGAATGGCTTTTTCGGTTTCTATCATTATTCGCACTAGATGATGGAGTACCGGTCCCAGAAGTGTTTAAGTTCTTCTTTCTATTAGCTTACAAACTGGGCATACAGGTGGGACAGGGTTTTCTCGGGGTCGCTGCAAAAGCCGGTGTGTACTTTTGAAAGCTGCACCACGGTGCTGCGCGTGGCGGTGAGCCACCTGAACCGCTGTGCCAGCGGTAGCGCGCCAATGGGGCCAGAGCCTTCGCCGCCCTTGCAGATGCGTTCAAAAGATTCGAGGTATTGATGTATCTCCGCGATGTTTACCGTATTGGAAAAAGCCTCCAGGCGCTTGGCGTCGAGGTGAAACTTTACTGCAAGCACCTTGCGGCTGGCAATGTACAGGACTACGCCAACGTTGAGGAATTCCTCACGTTCTACCCTGGGTACCAGGCGGATGACGGCGTATTCATATAATTGCGGCTCTTGCATGTATGGCTTCTTTTACAAATGTTTCGGAATGTTCTATTCTGGTGATCAGGAACCCGGCATACGCCTGGCGGTTCTCCTCCGTTGTAGCAAAGGGTGCGTCTACCAGCAGCCACTCGTCCGGGATCATAGCCACGAGGTTTTCGATGAAGGCGGGGGTAAGGATGGCTTTGGCTTCTTCATCTACTTCAGCTATCACGGACGCTTGTGGCAACAGCACATGGTCCATCACCATTCTGAAGGGTTTTAGTGCCTGCTCTTCGGGGTTGCCCCAGTTGAAGTGGAAGTATAAAGATGCTCCATGATCTATCAGCCAGAGTTCCTTGTGCCAGATGAGCATATTTGTGTTCCTGGCGGTGCGGTCCACATTCATCAGCAGGCAATCCAGCCACACGATGAGGGATGCCGTGCGTGGGTCTATATGTGTCACCGTTGGGTCGAACGTAACAGCGCCTGCAAGGTAGTGGAGGCCCAGGTTGAGCCCGGTGCTGGCCTTGAGCAGGTCCTGTATCTCCTCGTCAGGTTCCGTGCGCCCGAATGCTGCATCAAGTGTGGCAAACACGAGTTCGGGAACCTTGAGGCCAAGGGCGCGGGCTATTTCGCCTCCTAATAGCTCCGCGATGAGCATTTTGGGGCCTTGCCCGGCGCCGCGAAATTTGAGCACGTACATAAACCCATCGTCGGCCTCTGCTATAGCAGGCATGGAGCCGCCCTCGCGCAATGGCGTGATGTAGCGGGTCACATTTACGCTTCTGAGTGGTGCAATGGGGACGGGCGTCATGTTTGGGGCTTTTTGCAAAAATAGCATTATCGGGCGGGAGTTTTATACGGTGGGGCGCCCAAGGCAAGATTTACATTTAAGCACGTTGCAGTGAGTTGTCGGCAGATTTACTAAGACAGCCAATTTTCTTACCTTTACATCAGCAACACTTTATGCAAACACTTTCTGAAGAGAATTACCTTAAAGTTATCTACCACCTGGATAAGGAAGGCGACCGCAAGATCACCCCAACTGCTATCTCGGAGGCGCTGAACAATAACCCCGCTTCGGTGGTGGATATGATCAAGAAGCTGGTAGATAAGCAGATGGTGAATTATGAGAAGACCATAGGGGTGAAGCTGACCCAAAAGGGGAAAGATATAGCGGTGTCGGTGGTGCGGAAGCATAGGTTGTGGGAGGCCTTCCTGCTGGAGAAGCTCGGCTATGGCTGGGATGAAGTGCACGAAATAGCGGAGCAACTGGAGCATGTACACTACCCTGAATTGGCAGACCGGCTGGATAAATACCTGGGTTTCCCGCAGTACGACCCGCATGGCGACCCGATACCCAAGGCCAATGGAGAAACCGCGGTGACTTACAAAACCTTGCTGGCACAAGTGGCTGAAGGGGGCAAGTGCAAGGTGGTTGCAGTAAAAGATACTAGTCCGTCTTTCTTACAGTACCTTAAGAAACTGGATATAGGTATAGGGGCTGAGATCACTATCGTTGAAAAAATACCCTACGACAATTCTATCGTCATCAGGGTAGGGGCCGATCTACAGACTACGGTTTCCAAGATATTTGCACAGAACCTGGTGATCCAGGAAACACCGAATTATTGAGATTCGCGTGTACTCCACGCAAGCGGTACAAATCAAATTATTTACGGACTTGGATTGTATGGATCAAATTCACAGATGGTGAAGATAGGGGTGTGTGCATATCGCCAGTTAGGGTGTTGGCAATATGCACACTTGGGGGTTTACAGGTAATGATATCGATTTATAAGCTCATTAAGGGTTGTCGCTATAAGGAAATCCGATAAGATTTATAGGGGCCAGCCATTATATTGCGCTTAACAGGAAACCCTGTCAACTATATAGGCGTAGTAAACAGCAAAAATGTTAGTGCGGTTTTTAGATATTTATTATTGTTTATCGTTAGCTGCTTAAATTGAATTAACTATCATTAAGCAGAACTCGTAAAAAATTTGCTTTGGCCCGATTCCACAGACATTTGTTGCTTCGGAAAAAGTGTAGCTCATTTGCCTTACCTTTGCGACGGGTTATATAGCAATAGTATATTGAATATATTGCGCCCGTTTTTTGGATTGAACCTTTAGAATTCTCACTTTATTTAATATGGCCAAGTACAGCAATACCCGGGCTATGGGCGCACTTATCAAAGCTAGCCTGCAAGCTATCTTAAAGAGCCCTTCTGCCATTGTTTTTACCATTGCATTTCCGCTTATTTTCATACTTGTATTTGGTTTTCTGGGTGATGGCGCAGGGTTTAAGATAAAGGTAGCTGCTGCGCCCGGCAGTGACACCACCAGCGAGCTCTATGGCATACTCCGCCAAAACCCTGCATTGAAATGGGTGAGCAAGGACAGCACTGTAATAAATAAAATGGTGAAGCAGGGCGACATCACCGCAACTATCGATGTGCGCAAGCAGCCTGACGGTACCCGGCCCGCCTACAAGATATTGCTTAATGCGGCGTCATCAGAGGAAAGCAAGGCGCGTATGCTCAGCAATATACTTAATAGCGCCGTGCAGCAGCAAGATTTGCAGATACTCAAGAGGGAGGCCGAACTAGTGAATATTGACCTGCATATTACCGAAGGGCACAATTACCGTACCATAGATTTCATATTGCCGGGGCAGCTTAGTTTTTCCCTTTTAGCGTCTGGGGTGTTCGGAACGGCGTTCGTGTTCTTTAACCTCAGGCAGACACTTGTTTTGAAGCGGTTTTTCGCAACGCCTGTGCGCCGCGGTGTTATTGTAATCAGTGAGGGTATAGCGCGCATGTTGTTCCAATTGCTGGGCGCGGTAGTAATAATTTCACTGGGGCATCTGGCATTTGGCTATACGCTGGCGCACGGCTGGGTTACGTTTTTTGAGATGCTTGTGCTTTGTGCTATGGCACTGCTTATTTTTATGGGCTTTGGGTTTATCATCAGCAGCATCGCCAAGAGCGAGTCTGCGATACCGCCGCTTTCTAACCTCATTACGCTGCCGCAATTCCTGCTGGCGGGTACTTTTTTCTCTATCGATAATTTCCCGGCGTGGCTACAGCCTTTTTGTAAGGCGCTGCCCCTTACTTACCTAAACGACGCACTGCGCAAGATAGGTTTTGAGGGCGCTGGTTTCTGGGAGGTGCGCATGGATATTTTTGTGCTCCTGATATGGGGTGTTGTGATCTACGCCATTGCCGGCAAGACCTTTAAATGGGAATAAACAAAGCGCCTATTGTTGCTCCGGTGCGCCGTTGACCAGGTTGCGCAGCCGCTCAATCACTCTTTCCACAAGCGCATCAGGGCAAGACGCCCCAGACGTTACCATTACCCTTAATGGCGACCCTCCTTTGAGATAATCATGCGTTGTAACCGCTTCATGGCGGTGCAGGTCGAAGTGCCGTACTTCCTTGTCAGAGATAAGGCAAGTTTCGTCTTCTATAAAGTAGGTAGGTAATTTTTGTTCGCAAAGCTCCACGAGGTGGCTGGTATTAGAACTATTGTACCCGCCTATCACGATCGCGAGATCGGCATCATGTTCCAGCATACCCATTACGGCGCTCTGATTATCGTTGGTAGCATAGCAGAGGGTATCACGCGTATCTGCAAAGTGTGTTCCCGTCTGTTCGGGTGCGGTGGGGTACCGGCTGAGTATGCGCTGCTTCAGGTAGTCTGCGATGGCCTGTGTCTCGCTGGCCAGCATGGTGGTTTGGTTCACTACACCAATGCGCTGCAAATGCCTGTTTATATCAAACCCAATTGAAAATCGGCCTGCAAAATCGGCCAAGAATTGCTCCTGACTTAATTCGCCAGAGATATACCTGCCCAGTCTTTCCGCGTCCGCCATATCCTTCACCACTACCGTGGGCGTATGTGCATTGCTGTGGGAGAATGTAGCACGAGTTTCCTCGTGGCCCGGCTTGCCGTGTATCACTATGGTGTAGCCGTCGTCTCCTATTTTCCCGGCGCGGTTCCATACCTTTTCCACAAACGGGCAAGTGGTTTCGTAGTGCCTGGGGTCAATGCCCTTGGTCTTCAATAGTTGTTCCAGTTCCAGTGTAGTGCCAAATGCAGGGATGATCACAATATCGTCGCTGGTGACATCGTCCCAGGGGATGAGGATTTTACCCTTGGTATCCATTATAAACCGGATGCCCAGGGCCTGTAAATCAGCGTTTACGCCGGGGTTATGGATCATTTCGCTGAGCAGGAATATCCGTTTGCCGGGGTTTTCGCTCACTGCCCTGAACGCGATCTCAATAGCGTTCTCCACCCCATAGCAAAACCCGAAATGCCGCGCCAGTATCACTACCAGCCCACCCATTTCCAACAACGTTGGTGCAAAATCCCGCTTCATTTTATCCCCTGCCTTCCGCTGCTCCTTTATGGCCGTGACCATGGGGCTGCGGTAATGTTCCGGTACATCAAACGATTTCATGAGGCTGCAAAATTAAGGAAAAGATGTGGAGTGGGGGATGCGGGCCTACTTATGGAGTGTTTTGTTTTTTTTTTGGCGAACGAAATTAGCGATTGCTCTGGGAAACCCAATTTTTCTAACCCCATTAACTGGGAACGGGTTTGTCGCAACAGATCATCCGGAGGTTATACACTAACCTTGTTGGCGGGTTGAATCTGCTACTTCTATATTCGTAAGATACCGTAACTGGACATTCGGATTTCATTCGTTTAGAATAGTTCTATCTAGACAAAGGAGATGAAAAGCTTTTGCGGTTTATGTATTCTGTTGCCCGGGAATACAGCGATGCAAACGATGCTTCTTTTTTTAACGAAGAAGACCTTGATGTTTTTGAACAATGAAAGAAAAAGCAATTAAATGGCGAAAGTAATATTATAGCTGGGTGAAAGCTTTAGTTACTGGGGAATAAAAACAACAATTGATCAAATTCAACATCTACCCGGCGATACCCCTAATTTCCTCTTCCGTAAGCCCTGTCAGGTCTGCAATATCTGCAATTGCCATTCTTCTATTGAGGCATTTTCTTGCTATTTCCAGTTTTCCTTCTGCTATTCCTTCTGCTTTGCCCTGTGCTTTTCCCTCCGCTTTTCCTTCTTCAATCCCCAAGGCCAGGCCTTCTTCGCGGGCTTCCCTGATTGCTGTGTCGAATGTATTTATGCTATCGCGGTATGCCTTCAAGCCAGAGTAATAGGCAGCCCGATCAGTCGGGCTCATCCTTGATAGCTCTGCTTTTTCTATGGCCTCTATAAATACAACCTCATTTTTAAATATTTCCGGTATGGTCTGAAAATCCTCGAGGTTCTTTATAAAGTAGAGCCATTTATCCAAGCGCGTTTCCAGTTCCTGTTCTCTCTTGGTGAAGTTGGGCATCTCCAGGTATATATACGTCAACTTGTCGTAAACTTGCCGGTTGTGCTGGTTTTTGAGGGTGTGGGTATGTACCACCTCGCCTACTTCGCCCTTGTCGGTATAATCGCTAAACTTGAAATCCAACAACCCGATGCAGTAAACGGCTGTCAAATTAAAATTCCATTGCCCCCTTTCACCTTGCTTACTGATCGGGAAGGTGGAATAGTATATGGTACGGTCAATGAAATAATCCTGCTTGGCTTTTTGTAACTCCACAATGAATTTTTCACCTCGTTCATTTTCACAATAGATATCGTAGACGGCTTTGCGTTCATCGGGTGTTTCAGGGAGCTGCTCCGTGTTTTTAAATGTCAGGTCCTTGATATGCGCGTCAGGCAATAAGGCGTTAAGAAAATCGATGAGGAAGTTTTTGTTTGCTTCTTCCCCAAATATCTTCTTGAAACCGTAGTCTGTAAATATGTCAATATATTTTGCCATAACCGTTATGTCTTCCATTGTTTCCTGACATTTGAATTTCAAAAAGGCAGTTTCTTTTCTGCCGTCGCCTCATTTCGCCCACACATCCCGCCGCAAAAATAGGGATTTATTTTAGTAGCCAATTTCGCTGCATGTAAAATCTTTGTTTGTTGTCGCAATCCCGACCCGGAGACGCCCCTACTTGCCTATATACTGTTCTGCACGGGAGACGCCATTGTTGCCTCCCTGGCCGTTTGCGTAGAGATAGCTGCGCCACGTGGGGTTCTGCACTTCGCCTGAAACAGATGAATGTAGCAGACGGAATTCATCCATGTCAGTGCGTTTGTAAAAGAGAAAGAAGGCGTCTGTAATGATCTTTTTATTGGTCTGCTGTAACGAATTATACTGCCATATTTCGTAGGGCAGGGAGCCCTGCTCATTCTCCACTGTGATCACCTCTGTAGGCGGGCCATAGCGCAGGTACATAAATCCCCGGTCGGTCTCGTAGCCGGGGGTAATATGGCCATTGAATTTTTTATTGACGGCAATAATAGTTGCTGAGAATTCCTTCCACGCTTGTTCAGGGTCTTTCTTATTGAGGCTGCTGAAAAAATTGTAGATATAATACCGCATGTAGATCTCCTGCGGGCTTTTTAGAAAGCCGTTGATCGTGTTTGTCCCTTCCTGATCGCTGAATGGCAGCAACATTTTAAGGATAGCACGTATTTGCCCAAGGTCATATTTGGCCACGAATGTTTTGTTGAGGTCCAGTACGTTTACCTCTTCCAGGCTGGTGTCCACAGCCTTGGCTATGGCTGCTTTCCGCACTGTGTCCTCTAATGGGTGTGTGTTAAGCCGCTGGAAAAAAAGGCTACTGGTAGCGATGGGTCCATGGTAATTGTTTTCGACTGTGGCCACGATATAGTAATTACCAGATGGCAACGACCGGATGTCAAAATCTCCAGAGAAGGTCAATAAATCTTCCGGTTTTATGGTATCCTTCCTGATCAGGTTGTTTTCGGGCCCTTCGCTGGGTTTATGCGCAATATATATTTTCTGGATCAGGGGGTAATCAGCCTTTGGCGCCTTGTCGGAGCCATACAGTTCCACGTAATAGTGCAGGGTTTGCCGTGGCTCATCCAGGAAATTGGTGCAAAACGGCACTTGCTGCCGCCCGTTTTTCTCGTATGGCGTCTTAGCCGAGGATTGAATAATGGTATCGAGCAATTGTACGCTGCTGTAGAAAACACTACTGTTAGGTTGCGGGATGGTGAAGGTATCGGTGAAACTGTATTTGTTGTTGGTATCTGCCAGATCTGTGAGTGTGAATGTCATGTGGATGGCGCCGGTAGTAAGAAAATACCTGCGCAGACCGGTGATGCGGTGCAGGCCAAGTTGCCTGGCGTCCTTAACGGGCACAGTTTGAATGATGAAGTTGTCTTCCTTTATAAATCCCGAATCAGTAGTGAACACGATATGCGCGCTGGCCTTGCCGATGATCTCTTTTTCGCTATTGGTGGAATAGTGGATTTTTTGCGGGTTTATCTCCCAATAAGTTTCAACCGATGGGCTTAATTTATTATTTTGTGTACTGTCGTGGAGGTAAAAGACGGCATGAGATACCACAGCGTCAATAGCGCCGGCACGGGTTGTTATGAAAATAAAAAGTAGTATAAAGCACAGCCTTGCCCTCATTTTCCGGTATTTTCCGCAAAATACCATAATCCCGGGAAATTTGTGTTGCGTGGTATCATTTTTAACCTTTTGAATGAATGCCCCATTTCCCGCAAGGTTAATTCTACCCATTCTGGTCATTTTTTAGTTATACACGCTACTCGATTGTCGAATTGAAATTAGATTTTAACTGCGAGTTAATTATTATATATGACCTCAAGATAAATTGCAGAAAATCTTGTCGAAATCAAATTTATTTTTATACCTTTAAATATAGAATCATTTTTTATGAAATTTGGATGGTATAAAAAATCGGTGATAATCGCTGCTATTTTCTGTGGCGGCAGTGCATACGGCCAAATAGACAGTTGTAATGTTTTCTTGCGTGGAAACCACTTAGAAATTGGTATATCGCCCAGCGGATCATACGGATCGTGTATCGACGCACCTTCTGGCTATCATCCGCGAATTGGGTCGACCCCCAGTGATTACCAACCATGCTCGGTTATTCTCGGGGCGCACCCGCTTGGGTTCGTGGCGGATCCGGAATTTACAGGTTGGTCCACTGATTCTTCCTCGCACTACATGGGGGATTATTTCTTACCCGGTACACCTTTTGAAGGTTGGAGCGTGCAGGTGGCGGGGGTACAGTACCAGGGATTTAACACCCAAAGCTCCCTGCCAGCCGGGCTTACAGGGTCAAATACCTCTTATACCAGCGTGGTAGGGCAACAAACGTCGACATGGGAAGGTTCTGTGGATAGCTTGCAAATTACTCAACTTACATCGATTGATTCCGGCAGTTTGTATTTTACGGTACAGGTTACATTTACTAATTTGTACACTCACCCGATGAATAATATTTATTACTTGAGGTCTCTTGATCCGGATAACGATGAATTATGGCCCGGCGGGTCATTTACGACGACAAATACAATTGTGCATCAAGGGCCGGATACGACTTTGGTAACCGCGTATGGTCCAACCGGTACATGGACGATGATGGGATTGGGCACAACAGATACCAATTCCCGATGTCTTGTCTATGATACGTGGCCAATTTTTTCGAGTGTTGATCTATCGAGAGTATATGATCAAACCTTCGGTCCTGGCTTTTATGCCCAAGGAGAATCCGACACTGAAGATATTGCCATCGGTTTAGTTTACCGGATAGCTCACCTATCCGGTGTAGACAGTGCCGCTGACAGTACTTACCGCACTACTTCTACGGCGCCCTTACATCCTGCAAATAGCGCAACGATCAAGTATTTTTACGCGTTTGGCCCGGCAGGCATTGATTCCGCAATTTCAAATTTATATAGTGTAGATTCTGTTCCAAACATCTCCCTCGGCGTTAAAAACATTAACGGTGCCAGCGCGGTGAAAGTATTTCCTAACCCCGCCAGTGAAACCTTTAACGTGACCGGCCTGAATTCAGGCGACCAGCTTGCACTTTATGACATGATGGGTAGAATGGTGCTGGGCCAGGTTGCCACTGGCGCCGGGATGAACGCGCTCTCAGTGAGAAACCTACCTGCCGGTGCGTACATACTTGTTGCACGCGATTCAAACGGCAATGTTGAGTCACGGGTGCCTGTTAGAAAATTGTGATCGGGATTAAAGCTATGTATAAAGGCGATCAGTGGAAGAATTGATCTCCTTTTGTTTTTTAACTTGTGGTTAAAATGAATATTTTATTTTGAAAATCCGATACATGTTATGGGAAATATTGTTTACATTTACTTAAATAAAAAAATCAACTTTATGAAACCTTTCTACAAAATAACATCCGCGGTTGTCGCGACCTTATTCCTGGCGGGAAGCGCACAGGCTCAAATCGACAGTTGCAACGTATTCCTGCAAGGAAATCACGTTGAAGTAGGCGTATCGCCCTCCGGCTCCTATGGCTCGTGTGTTCCGGCGCCATCGGGCTACCATCCACACGGTGGCCTTTCGGATAGCTACTACCATCCATGTTCGTCTGGGGCTTACACGCCGACTCCGCTCGGGTTCGTGGCCGATCCGGAATTTACAGGTTGGTCCACTGATTCTTCATCGCACTACATGGGGGATTATTTCTTACCCGGTACGCCATTTGAAGGTTGGAGCATCCAGATCGCTGGCGTGCAGTATCAGGCATATAATACTGAAGACTCACTGCCAACCGGGCTCACGGGTTCAAATATCGGATATACAAGTGTCGTAGGGCAACAAACATCCACATGGCAGGGCGAAGTAGACAGCGTGCAGATAACACAGGTGACGACTGTGGACAGCGGAAGCCTTTATTTTACCGTCCAGCTAACGTTTACTAACTTATCTACCACACCGGTAAATGATCTGTATTATTTCAGGTCGGTAGACCCGGACAATGATGAAACCTGGTCAGGGGGATCGTTTGTAACGACAAACACCATCGTATCGCAAGGGCCGGATACTGCTGCGTTGGTAACGGCCTACGGTCAATTGGGTACGTGGACAATGATGGGGCTGGGCACAACAGACACCAACGCCAGGAGCGTTGTATACGAAACATGGCCGCTGGCCTCCACAGTAGATCTTGGGACTATATACAATCAAACGTATGCGCCATCTACGTCGCTTTACACTACGGGTGCTACAAATACAGCAGACGTAGCTATAGGATTGGTCTATCACATCAGTCACCTGGCTACCGTAGACAGCGCTGCTGACAGTACCTTCCGTACTACCTCAACTGCGCACCTGCACCCGGCAAATAGCCAGACTGTTACTTATTTCTATGCTTTTGGCCAGGCAGGTATCGACTCAGCTATCACCAATACGTCGCGCGTAGATTCTACCGCTAATATTTCCCTTGGGGTTTCAAGCATCAACAATAACGCGAACCTGAAGGTGTATCCTAATCCTGCAACCGAAACCATCAACGTGAGCGGACTTAACGCAGGCGACCAGCTTAGCCTGTTCGACATGATGGGCCGACAAGTACTCAGCCAGCAGGTGGCTAGCGGTGGCATAAATACGGTTTCCATAAACAATGTGGCACCTGGTGCTTATGTGCTTATAGCCAGGGACGTGAATGGAAATGTGGAATCAAGAGTGCCCGTTCAAAAATTATAATTAAAAATAGCGACTATATGGAAGGGGGTCAATTGAAAAATTGATCCCCTTCCATTTTTTTTAACTTGCAGTTGAACTTAAATATTTTATTTTGAAAATCTGATACAGGGTATTGCAAATATTGCTTACATTTACTTACAGATATAAAATCAACTTTATGAAACCTTTCTACAAAATAACATCCGCTGCAATCGCGGCCTTATTCCTGGCAGGGAGCGCCCAGGCACAGATAGATAGCTGCAATGTATTTTTACAGGGAAACCACGTGGAGGTGGGTATTTCGCCTTCCGGCTCCTATGGCTCATGCGTGCCCGCGCCATCTGGCTATCACCCTCATGGTGCTATTGCCAATAGTATGTATCACCCTTGCTCCTCAGGATACGAAAGCCCCACCCCGCTTGGGTTTGTGGCCGACCCGTTGTATACAGGCTGGTCCACGGATTCCTTGAGTCACTATATGGGTGATTACTTCCTTCCCGGCGATCCATTTGAAGGGTGGAGCGTCCAAATAGGTGGTGTTCAATATCAGGGTTTTAACACTAATGATACGCTACCGGCTGGGCTTACTGGCAGCAATATCGGCTATACGTCGGTTGTGGGTCAGGTGACCTCTACATGGCAGGGCAGCGTAGACAGTGTTGAAATTACGCAGGTTACAACGCTGGATAGCGGAAGCCTTTATTTTACCGTACAGGTAACGTTTACAAACCTTGGCACCACTCCGGTGAATAACCTTTATTATTTCAGGTCGGTGGATCCCGATAATGATGAAACATGGCCAGGCGGGTCGTTCCCCACAGTCAACAACATTGTGAACCAGGGACCAGATACAACCCTTGTTACAGCCTATGGCGTTTCGGGTGCATGGACGATAATGGGCCTCGGGACCACTGATACTAACGCCCGTTGCCTGGTTTATGAGTCGTGGCCACTGGCTGCATCTGTAGACCTTGGTACCTTATACAACCAAACTTATACGATAGGTGCGCCGCTTTACGCTCAGGGGGCTACCGATACAGTTGACTGGTCTATCGGCCTTGTTTATCTGATCCCGCATCTGGCAACAGTGGATAGCGCTGCTGACAGCACATTCCGTACCACATCTACTGCGCACCTCCACCCCGCCAACAGTGCCACAATCACTTATTTCTACGCATTTGGCCAGGCTGGTATCGACTCCGCACTCGCCAGTTCTTCACGTACCGACTCTGCGACAAATATTTCACTCGGCGTGACCAACGTAAATAGCAATACTACATTAAAAGTTTATCCCAATCCTGCAAATGAAACATTCAATGTTGTGGGCCTGAATGCGGGTGACCAGCTTGTGTTGTTCGATATGATGGGCAGGGTAGTGGTAAGCCAGCAGGTAGGTAGCGCAGGCGTTAATTCATTATCGGTAAATAATGTAGCGCCCGGCGCCTATATCCTTATTGCCAAAGATGTGAATGGCAATGTGGAAGCAAGGGTTCCTGTACAAAAATTATAATCCGTTTTCGGGAATAAAAAGAGAAATTGGCGGGCTGAGGAGTCCGCCAATTTCTATTATATCACGTGTCATTTGCCGCAAAATTCAAACACAACAAAAAATTGTCCCACAAACTGCCATTATCAGCTTAAATGGGCTTATTTTCGGGTGTCAGATAAATGATGCAACAAGCAGCCTTGACTAATGCAGAGGGTTATATATCAACTGATCGCGGCGATCTGCACTACCTGAAGTGGGGTAGCGGGCAACGGCTGTTGATAGCTATTCATGGTTATGCAAATACCGCTGCGATATTTAAGCCCTTTGTCCCCTATTTATCTGACCGATATACCATCCTTTCTATTGATTTGCCCCATCACGGCGATAGTACCTGGAAGAATCACCTGCCGATATTGACGGCTGATTTTGTGCAGCTCGTCCGCAAGGCAATGGCCGATTTACAGGTACATAAGGTATCGCTGCTTGGTTATAGCATGGGGGGGAGGGTGTGCCTGGCCATCGTTGAGGCTATGCCAGCGTCTATAGACAGGGTGGCGCTGCTCGCGTCTGACGGCCTCACTTCTGATTTTTACCCTTGGTTTTTCACACGTACACGGATCGGTGAGGCACTGTTCACGCATCTGCTCCACAAGCCTGAGGCATATTTAAAGCTCATAGAATGGCTGCGGCGCGTTGGTGTCATTGACGAGTCACGTTATAAATTTGTGATGAATTACATCAAGACGCCGGCCGGCAGGCAACTGCTGGGAAATGTATGGCCGGCGATGAGCCAAGTCTATCCTGACAGGGCAATACTCAGTGAGGCAATCAAAAAGCATCAGGTGCAAATAGGTCTGTTTATGGGCAAGCACGACAGGATAATGCCGCCGTCAAAAGCCGAAAAATTTAAGCGCGGCATGGGCACAGTAGACCTATTTATCCTGGATAAGGGACACCGTGTATTTGATGAGCAAAATGCCGGGGAGATAGCGAAATGGTTTTTATAGCCGCGCTACTGATTGTTTATTTCAACGTTACATAATTTTCTATGGGCAGGCGCTTAGCGATAGACCTCGCCAGCGTCATTTCATCAGCGTACTCAAGTTCGCCGCCAAAGGCAATGCCGCGCGCAATGGTGGTAATGTTTACGGGCAATCCCTTGAGTTGCCGCGCTATGTAGTACACGGTTGTGTCGCCCTCTATGGTTGGGCTCAAGGCCATAATGAGTTCGGTAACGCCATTGTCCCGCACCCTGTCATGGAGCGTAGCAATGTTAAGTTGCTCAGGACCTATGCCGTCCAGTGGCGATAGGATGCCACCCAATACGTGGTACAATCCGCTGTATTGCTGGGTGCTTTCAATAGCTATCACATCGCGGATGGTCTCTACCACACACACCTGCCCGCGGTTCCTGCCGGGGTTCACGCAGATCATGCACACATCGCTGTCCGAAACATTATGACAGATCTTACAGAATTTCACTTCATGGCGCATCCGCGAGAGGGAGCCGGTAAATTCATCCACCTCCGTCACATCCATTTTCAGCAATTGCAGCGTCATTCGCAAGGCTGTTTTCCGGCCAATTCCCGGCAATCTCGAAAATTCCCTGACTGCGTCCTCTATAAGCTTTGAAGAAAATATCATTATCTGAATAAAAAGTAAAAATAAGCAAAGTAACGATAGCAATGCCGCCGGAAAATCAATGCGTTACCAAAGGGTTTATCAAAAGGATTTACCAGCCCTAAATTCCATCAACTTTTTGGTGGCGCGCATGCGGGAAGTACTACTGTGAAAGTGCTACCGCTGCCGGGTTCACTGCTCACCGCAATATGTCCCTTGTTTGCTTTTACGAATTCATAGCACAGCAACAAGCCCAGCCCAATACCAGATTCCCCGTCTGTACCATAAGTCCGGTTTTCGTTGGCCGGGATGAACAATTTAGCAAGTTGCTCCGGGGTCATACCAATCCCGGTATCTGTCACAGATACCTTTACGTTATTGTCTTCGGCGACGGCGCTTAGCGTGATCTTGCCGCTACGCTTTGTAAATTTTAATGCATTCATCAGCAGGTTGCGGATCACAATTTCCAGTTGCACCCGGTCGCAATACGACTCGATTGAACCATCGATATCGTTGATGAGATCTATATTCTTATTTTTTGCGACGCCCTGCAGGAATTGAACAACCTGTTTTGCCACCGGCAGCACCGGGAACTGTTCCGGCACGGCTGTTGCCTGCCCCTTCATAAATGTTTTGGCCCAGTTCAGCAGGTTGTCCACCATGTTGGTCAGTGAATTTAACTGGCGGTTTACCTCTGGCCGCAATTGTGAGAATTCCTCCATCGAGATGAGGTTTTCGTCGAGCATGCTGATAGAGGCAGAAATTGCATTGAGTGGCCCGCGCAGATCATGGGAAAGCACTGAAAGCGTTTTATCCTTAAAGCCGTTGAGCTCACCCAGTTTTTTTGCGAGTTTCTGCAATTCCTCTTTTTGCATCATCTCATTGTTCCTGCTGATCTTAAGCTGCACCCAGCTCCTGTATAAGATGGCTGTGATCACTCCCAGCACTACAAGCCAGGATATGAGCGTCCACAGCACAACCCTTTGTTTCAGCATGCTTGTTTCCTCAATTACTTTGAACTTTTCAAGCGATTGGATACGCGTTTCTTTTTTGGCCAGTTCATAGTCAAATCCCAGTCGTTGTATCCTGGTGCTGTTTTTTTTGTCGAAGAGGCTATCGTGATAAGCGTCGTATATTTTACGATAGCGCAGCGCTTCGCTGAAGTTACGTTCTTTTTCAAACGCTTCGCTCAATAGCCCCGCGGTTTCAAAAATGGATTGTTTTTGCTGATGCATATCAGCTAAATGAAACGAGTTCAGAAAATACTTTATGCCTTCTTTTGCATTTCCTTTTTTCATCAGTAAACGCCCTAGTCCATTTCCCGCGTCTACAATGGAAATAGGTTCGTCCAACTTTTTTCCCGTGCTAAATGCCTCCTGATATTTGATGTATGCGGTGTCATAGATTCCCAGGCCGTAATACATATCGGCGCTCTGCGCCACAAGCAGGTTTTTTTCTGCACCATCGCCTATGGAATCAGCGATATCGGCCGCGCGCTCAAAACATTTTAGCGCCTTGTCATAGGAGTTGAACCGGCTATAGGCACCGCCGATATTGCTGATAGTGATCAATTCCTGCCCCTTTGTAGCTTTGCTCAGGTCCACTCGCTCTGCCTTTGCAATAAATTCATTTGTCTTGGCCGTGTCGCCAATTTCAGAGTATATACTTGCAATGGATGACAGCGCCATTGCAATGCCCGGCGTATAATTGTCTTTCTCTAATGCCCTTAGCGCTTCCAGGTGGTTATTAATAGCCTCAGAGTAATTACCCATATCCTCATATATCGCCCCGATACTCATGTAAGCAAAGCCCTCGCCGGTGGCGTAGTGCAATTTTTGAAAAACACTGATACCCCTGTTGTAGTATTCGAGCGCCAAAGGGCGGTTCAACTGGCTGCTGTATATGTCGGCAATGGATAACAGGGTATTAGCCATGGAATGTAATTTCCCCATCTTTTCAAACGACAGCAGCGCCTCCTGGTAATAATGAAGGGACTTATCATAGTCGCTCTTGCGCAGGTAAGCAAGGCCCAGCTTAGAACTGCACAACGCCTTGCCCATTTCATAATTGATATGCTCAGCAATGGTCAAGCCCTCGCTAGCATAAAAAACCATCGTGTCGATATTGACATCCTGGTAGGTTGCCGCAATTGTGTTTAGCAGCTTCACGTGTACCGAATCTTCACCAGGATGATTTTTCAGCGCTGTTTTCAAGCTATCTGAGTTTTGGCCCCAGGATACTTGTATGCCCAACAAAAGTGAAAGAAATAAACAGGAAAAAGCTATTTTTTTAACAGAGCTAAGACGGCATATTATATCGGTCATAGGCTTCGATTTAGGTCCAGTTTTCATCATTCGCTCCCTGTGGCTCATTTATTTTATCCGTACACCCCGGCGCAGATTTTTATGTTGTCTATAACGGGGGCAACATATCGCACGGTCCGGCTTTCAATACGGTTGCTTTATTTTAAAAAATACTGACAGTCGCGATAAAACGAAAAAACTCCCTGTTTTACGGCAAAGATTAAAGTATAACAAAAGTTTGAAAGTAATAAAGAAACTATGGAGCAAATTTATATGAAAAAAGTGGTAGAAATTAATATCCCGTTAAGCATTTGCAATACTTTATAAAGTGCCTACACATCATATTTCGCTTACTATTTTATTTGCCTCCGGTAAAGAAAGAGCGCCACCATCCCGAAGATTACATTGGGTATCCATACAGAGATCAGCGGATCAAGGTTGGATTTGCTGGAAAACGTAGTAGAGATCTGCATGAACATGATGTACAAAGCACTGATCACGATCCCGAGGGCCAGGTGCAGTCCACTGCCGCCGCGAATTTTACGGCATGCAATACACGCGCCTATGGTAGTAAGTATCATGCCCGCAAAGGGGGCTGCGGTACGCCGGTGCTTTTCTATATAGTAGGTATTCAGGTTCTCGCGCCCGTGTAGTTGTTCCGCCGCAATATACCGGTTAAGTTCCGGGGTAGTAAGCGCCTCCTTTATAGCGTCCGTGCGGTTAAGGTCGGCAGGTGTAAACGCGTAGTGGGCTTCCGTATCGTGCACCCGGCGTATGCTTTCTTTCAGCGTGTCGTTCCGGCGGATGACCACATTGAACAGATGCCACATTTTCCTAGTAGAGTCGTAAGATACGTTGTCTGCCATCAGCTTCACCTTGAGCAGGGTGCCATCTATTTTTTCCCACGTAAAGTGGTTGCCGGTGTTGTTGCTGTAATTATAGTTTTGCAAATAGACATAGGTATCCTTTGTTAGCCCGAAATGCAAGTCATTGTCGGCAACTTTAAAATTATCGTCATTAATGTATTTATCCTCAAAAGCTATTCGTTCTTTATTGGCCACGGGTATGATCCAGTGATTTGCTACAAGCGATATGAGGCACAGAAACCCGCCGCCGATCATATATGGCCGGAAGAAACGAGAGAATGAAGTGCCTGACGCCAGTATGGCAATTATCTCAGACTTATAAGCGATCTGAGAGGTAAAGAAAATTGTGGCGATAAATATGAACAAAGGGAAAAGGAGGGCTGTAATGTGCGGTACAAAGTCCTTATAATAGTTAAGCACGGCCATAAGCGGCGCTTTCTTCGACAAAATATTGTCTACTTTCTCTGAGTAATCAATGACGCAGGAGATCACCGCCAGCACCATGATCGCGAAGAAAAACGTAGTCAGGAATTTCTTGATGATATAGCGGTCCAGAATACCTATATGCACCAACCGCCAAAAGCTAAACCCCTCCGGCGGGAGTGCGCCCCCTGTCCGGCCTGGTTCGTTGGTTGGTGGTCTGGTAATGGTACTTTTCGTTTCCGCCATAATTTGTATTCCGCGAAATTAAGCATTGTAGGTTAAAGAAATTCTAATAAATGCGGTCTGAAATGAAGCCTCTTCTACAGCCGTTGTTTGAGCAAGGGTATCATTTCGTTTTTCCATGCGTTGAAATCACCCTGCAAAATGTGCGCCCGCGCCTGCTGCACCAAATGCAGGTAAAAAGCGAGGTTGTGGATGCTGGCAATTGTTAAACCTAAGAACTCCCCCGAAATGAACAGGTGCCGCAAATAGGATTTGGAATAATATTGACTGGTCTCGCAGTCAAGGCCATCGTCGATGACGCTGAAATCAGTTGCCCATTTCTTGTTCTTGATATTGATGACGCCCCTGGTTGTGAACAGCATTCCATTGCGGCCATTGCGGGTGGGCATTACGCAGTCAAACATATCTATACCCAGCGATATGTTTTCCAGTATGTTCCATGGCGTGCCCACTCCCATCAGGTAGCGGGGTTTGTTTTCGGGCAGGTATTCGCAGCAAAGCGCACTCAGCTCATACATCATGGCCTCAGGCTCGCCTACAGATAGCCCGCCTATGGCATTGCCATCACAATCCATGTCAGCGGCAAATTCCGCCGACACCTTACGTAAATCCCGGTAGGTGCTGCCCTGAACGATGGGGAACAAAGACTGCTCATGGCCATATAGCGGCGTCGTTTCGCCCATTTGTTTCACGCACCCGGTAAGCCAGCGGTGGGTGAGTTCCATCGATTTCTGGGCATAGATATATTCCGAAGGGTAGGGAGGGCACTCATCAAATGCCATGATGATGTCAGCGCCTATAGTTCGCTGTGTATTGATGACATTCTCTGGAGTAAACAAATGCCGCGAACCATCTATATGTGACTGGAAGACCACGCCTTCTTCCTTTATTTTCCGGTTGGCGGCCAATGAAAAAACCTGGTACCCGCCGCTATCGGTAAGAATGGGCCTGTCCCAGCCTATGAATTTATGCAAGCCGCCTGCCTGCTCCAATATGTCCGTCCCAGGCCGCAGGTAAAGGTGGTAGGTATTACCCAGTATGATCTGGGCATTGACCTCATCCTTTAGTTGTTTTTGTGTCACAGCCTTCACACTCCCTACAGTGCCCACAGGCATAAAAATGGGTGTTTCTATCACTCCATGATCAGTTGTTATCGTGCCGGCGCGCGCCGAGGACGCAGGGTCTTGTGTTATTAAGTCGAAAGTCAATAAAATGGGTTGGTTTAATTTTGAAGTAATGCAATCTCGGTTTTTACGAACTCTTTTGCTTTTCGTTCAAATGCTTTACGTTTTGACGTGCCAATTTTACCATATTTGATGTCCAACAATTCGTTGTATGTCTTAGCCGTCAAAATCTTTTTGCTTTTCATTTCTAATGATTAATGAATCAAACAGTCGTTATTGTCTGCCCATCTCTTTGTGTTCTGATATAAGGCTGATTTTTGAAAGTGGTGTATCGTATAAGCTATCCTGCAGCTGCTTTCAATATTTTTGTTGTTTACGTTATTGGCACCGTGAACTTCCCTGAGATATATCGCCAATGCCGACAGAAAATCATGGCCGTTGCAAAGTTGGAATAGGTCGGGTTTCGATTGTTCTAAAAGAGCTATTTTGTGCAATATTTTTGCAATTTCAGTAATTTGTGCAGTGGGCGATTTGGCTAATAGTCTTGAAAAATATAGTTCGAAATCAATTGGCTTTTTGAAAGATAATAGTTCAAAAAAACCTGTTCCAAAGTTGTATTTCAAATTTTCTTTAACATTGAGCCATTTTAATAGGCCAATTTGTTTTATTGAATTGAGGATATTGTCTCTTTCTTCTAAATGTTTGTCTTTTGACAAATTCGTATGCTCACCTATTAACGCGCTGAATAATTCATCTTCGGAGAAGATCATCATTTCTATATCGTGAAAATCAGTTAGAAACATGTTTTTATCTGCGTAGGGTACATCCTCTAAATGAAGGAAATCGGCATCCCTAATCCCAATAACTAAGTGATAATGCATTAATAGTTCCGCAACACATTGTTCAACTCTATGATTTCCACCGGGAATCCATTCTATTTTACAATTATGCCGATTGAATAATTTTCGAAATAGTTTTACATCACTCTCGCCTTCAACCAAAATAAAAATTTTCCCCTTACTAAAAGGTACATCAAACCTTAACTGACCTAATTTGTCTTTGTAATTGATATCTTGTTTCCGCATTTAATCTATTTTCTCCAACGTATACACCAAATCCCAATTGTCGTTAACAATTGCAGGGGCATGGGTAGCAACAATTACCTGCATGTCCTGAAGCTTGATGATTTTAATTAGGTCTTTTAAGAACTCTTTTTGCCAAGTTATATGTAGTGATAATTCAGGCTCATCAATAAGTACGACGGTATTTCTTTTTGCGCAAAATATAAGTTCATAAAGCAGTATTACTTCATGTTGTTCGCCAGAAGACAAATCAACTAATGCTAATTCTTTTCCGTTAATAGTCCTAAAATAAAATCCTTTGTCCTTATCAATTTGTATTGATTTAAAAGTAAACCTTCGCTCGTTAAGTATACTAGTAAATAATTCCAATTTTTCAAGTAAGCTATCAAATACACCAATTTTTTGCTCCAAATCGTTCAAATACACCAAAAGTGCTTTTGAGTCATCTTCACTATATTCCAATGCCTCTTGCTTACTTTCATACAAGCCATTTCGTTTTAATTTATCTTGTTTTTCTTTAAGTATTTTGAAACGGGTTTTATATTCATCTTCTGTCAGTTTTTCCCTTTCCGTTATCAGCCTGTTTGGATAACTACTGTCAAGCTCCTGCGAAATTCTTAACGATTGCCGGGAATTTTGAGTAATTAAATCTCTTAATTCTTTTGCATAAGTCTGAATGCTTTCGCTCATTATAGTTTGGTCTTTCTCCTCTCTGTAATTTCGGTCTTCGATTTGTACTTTCCTAAAAAGTCGTTGCTCTCTTATAAAATGGACTTGAATTGAATCAAGAATTTTATTTGTTTCTTCTGACCGGATCCTAAAAAGATTTTTGCTGACTTCTTCCGGCAACTTGTCCGCATACTCATTAATCAGGCCGTCAAATGTAAATGTTCTGCCAGTGCGATGGTCTACCCACATGTCAGAGCGCATTTTTTCTACTGGTAGATACTTCCGAATTGATCTTTCGAAATCATTTTCTGACTTTTCAGAATATTCGATTGAATCAATCTCTTCCTCGTTCACTAAAAATCTAAACTTAACATTTGGCTTATCTGTTTGTATTCGCTTGGATATAACAATTCCAATGCGGTTATCTAAAGTGATAGCTATATTTTCAAATATAAGCCTTTGAAAATATATAAACTGCCTATTAAAAAGATTATAAATTATATTCAATATCATGGTCTTGCCAAAACCATTGGCGCCAGTGATTATCAATACATTCTCATCATTGCTAAATGAAATGTCGTAATCGAACATATCAAATAGCTTTTCAATTTTTATGGAAGTGATTTTCATTTCTAAGTATTAATGACATTGCAAATGTAAGCAGTCGGCGCTATATTTCAGCCCCGTCGATTTTGTGAACCTCTCCCATCGTATTGTTCGCCCCTCAAAACGGGCTCTCAAAATCACTCATACCTACAAACGATAGGTCCCGTGCGGAGATAATAGGCTCTTGCACACCCCAGTCGAAACCAATACTGTCATAACGTATGCCGGTGTCCTGGTCCTTAGCATATTCCGAGGATACCAGGTAGTAGGTCATGGCGCCTTCGGTAATTGATTTGAAGCCGTGGGCAAAACCCTCCGGGATATAATAAGCCAGGTGATTGTCAGCAGATAGTTCCTGTGCGAAGTATTGACGATAAGTGGCCGAGCCCTTCCGAAGGTCCACAATTACGTCAAGAATGGAGCCAACAGGGCAGAACACTACCTTGGCATGCTGGTGGGGCGGCGTCTGGAAATGCATCCCTCTGATCACATGCTTGTGCGAAATAGAAAAATAACTCTCCCGCAGCGTAAAATAAATACCCTGGGCCGCAAGCGTACTTTCATGAAAAGTCTTCACGAAAGACCCGCGCGCATCCGTTGATGAAGGTAGCGTAAGTATTTTGGCACCGTTTAGTATGTCCTGCATTATCATAGATTATGGTCTTTATGCGGCATTAATTGGTATAAAGCGCATAAAGTTGTAAAAATAAGCTTTCTCAGAGGATCGCTGTAATGTCGCTGTTTTTTTTGTTTTTTTATTAAGGGATCCTCACTAACTTTGATAATAGAAACGGAATAGTATATGATAGCATTAGCAGGGACTTACCAAAACGGGCAAGTCATACTTGATAAGGAGTTGGTGTCGGAAAATCCGGTGAGAGTCATTGTTACATTTTTGGAGGACATTGAAATAGGGGCTGAAAGGGTTTTGTCTTTATCCGATTTTTCGTTTTCAAAAAGCCAGAAAGCTTTGGAACATTATAAGGGCTCATTTACTGATGCCTTGATCGATGAAAGGAGAAGTGCCCTATGAAAATATTTTTAGATACCTCTTCATTATTCAAGCTTTACCACAGAGAAGCTGATAGCTCGGTTATATCGCATATTTTTACGTCAGGCAAGGTTTCTGGTATATTTCTGTCTGAATTAGCCAAAATTGAATTTGAATCTACTGTTTGGAAAAAAGTTCGGACGAAGGAAATAAGTGAATTGGACGCAAAAACGATCTTACAACATTTCGACCATGATTCAAGCAAATATTCCTTTGTCCCTGTTGATAGCTTGATTATCCGGCAATCGAGAAGTCTAATTGCAAAATACGGTGTAGATGGATTGAGAACACTTGATAGCATACAGCTTGCAACATCCATTATATTAAAAGACAAATCGAGCTTTTTTATTACAACGGACAAGCTATTAGACTCTTTTTTCAAAAGGGAATCATTGCCAACATATATTGGAAGCACTTAATTCCGTAGTGTTCCTCCGTCCTGCAAGAGATAAATCCATTACCCCTCTCCAAAATATTCTTTTATCTGCTTCATGCACTTTTCGTGTGCGCTGTGCTTTTTATCTGCATACCACTCTGCCGTCCATTGAATGGCGGTATAGGCATCCATTTGCGATTTCCAGCCCAGGTCGCGCATGGCTTTACTGCTGTCCAGCAAGAGTAGCTTGGCCTCATGCGGCGCGCCCTGCTCCGCGAAACTCTTGTAGTCGCCGGTACCATAACTGGCTATGAAGCGTTGTGTCAGCTCCTCCACGGTAAGCATATCTTCCGGGTTAGGCCCGAAATTATACGCCGTGCTGTACCTTACAGGGTCTTCACTCATTTTTGCCGCAAGCTGCAGGTACGCGCCCAGTGGCTCCAGTACATGCTGCCACGGCCGTATAGATACAGGATTACGCAGGCCCACAGTCTCGCCAAATGAGATTGCCCTTACAATATCCGGTATCAGCCGGTCATCAGAATAGTCGCCTCCGCCGATCACATTGCCGGCCCGTGCCGCAGATATGGTTTTTTCGTGGTTGGAATAATCCCTCGGATTAAAAAATGAATTACGGTAAGAATCGATCACGATCTCCGCCGCAGCCTTACTTGCTGAATATGGATCGTACCCTCCAAGTTTGTCGTCTTCCTTAAAGGGAATGCCACGCTCGGGGTTATCGTAAACTTTATCTGTCGTTATCATTACCCCTACGCACGGCAAAGGCAGGCTGTGAATCGCGTCCAAAACATGGGCGGTGCCGACGGCGTTCACCTGAAACGTGTATGCGGGCTTGTCATAGCCCCTCCTTACAAGGGCCTGTGCGGCAAAATGAAATACAAAATCCGGCTCAAACCTTACCAGCTCAGATTGCAATTTCTGGCGGTCGCAGATGTCGGCGATAATGCTGCTGTAACAAAGGCTGTCGCCTTCTATCTGGTGGTAGAGGTCAGTCGATTTTTCAGGCGTCAGGGCATACCCCTTCACGCGTGCACCGAGCCAATGTAGTATTTGCACCATCCACGCACCCTTGAAACCAGTATGCCCGGTGAGTAGTACGCGCTTGCCGTTAAATACGGAGCGCAAATATTCATAAGTTACCACTTTTTCCATAAAGGTTCCGTTTGCCAGAGGTGTTCTAATTCTTCTTTGTCCCGCAGGGTATCCATACACTTCCAGAAAGCGTGGTGCTTAAAGGCAGCTATCTGTTTGTCGCGGGCCAGGTCGTCCATAGGTTGGCGCTCCCACATGATGTCGTCAGCATCGTCGTGCAGGTAGTCTGCAATTCCGGGCTCCAGGATGAAGAATCCGCCATTGATCCATGTGCCGGAGTCTGCCGGCTTCTCTTCAAAACTATCTATCGTACCATCTTCTTCCATTTTTATCACCCCAAACCGGCTCGTGGCCTGTATCGCGGTCATAGTGCATATCTTACCCGTCGACTCATGGAATTTTATCAGCTCATTCAGGTCCACATCGCATACCCCATCGCCATAGGTGAGCATAAAGCGTTCATTGCCCACGTAGGGTAGTATCCGTTTCAGTCGGCCCGCCGTCATCGTATCCTGGCCGGTATCTATGAGCGAAATTTTAAATGGCTCGGCTGAATTTTTATGCACCTCCAGCGAATTATTTGACAGGTCAACGGTTATGTCTGCATTATGCAGGAAATAATTGGCGAAATATTCCTTGATCATCCATCCCTTATATCCCAGGCACACAATAAACTCCGTATGCCCGTAGGCGGCATAAATCTTCATAATATGCCAAAGGATAGGCTTGCCGCCTATCTCTATCATGGGCTTGGGGCGCAGCGCTGACTCCTCCGATATACGGGTACCCCTGCCGCCTGCAAAAATGACTACCTTCATGGCTACAAATATAATTGAAATAGTCTGTTGCAGGAGGTGCCCCTGCATTAATTAATGTGAAAAGGGAACTTTTAAATGATCTATTTGCCCCGTGTCGTAAAAAGACGTCAGGAATTCGAGTTGGATGAAGTATTCACAGTATTCTAGAAAAATGTACCAACAAATTCAAAAAGCTATGAAAATAGTGTACGGCCAACATTTCAAAAATTGCCGTAATTTTACACTACGCAATATGCTTAAAAAGTAATGCTGCACAAAGAGCCCGAAGGTGGATGTATTGTATTGGTACCTGCTTTATTTCTGGCCCTTACGTTACCTTTTAAATCAAAATGGCTTTTCAAATAAATGACATTCTATAAATATCAAGGCACCGGAAACGATTTTATCCTGCTGGACAACCGGGAGGGTAAGATAAAATTGTCTGGAACTGAAGTGGCGCATTTGTGCCACCGGCGTTTTGGCATTGGTGCAGATGGCCTCATGCTGCTGGAACTGGAGGCCGGGTATGATTTCCGGATGGTATATTACAATTCTGATGGCAATGAAAGTACCATGTGTGGCAATGGCGGGCGGTGTATCACCGCCTTCGCAAAGCGCCTGGGACTGATAGATACCGCGGCAAGTTTTATAGCCATTGATGGTCCCCACCGATCACACATACTGGAAAATGGAGTCATTACCCTGCACATGAACGATGTTGCGGCTATAGATATACAGGATGGCTACACTGTACTAAATACCGGCTCGCCGCATTATGTAAAATGGGCTGCCGACGTTAATAATACCGATGTTGTTACCACCGGCAGGAGCATCCGCAATCAGCCCGAATACCAACCAAACGGCATCAATGTGAACTTTGTACAACTGGAGAACGATAAATTGGTGGTGCGCACCTATGAGCGCGGCGTGGAAGACGAGACCCTGAGCTGCGGCACAGGTGTTACTGCATCGGCTATCGCAGCTACTTGCAATGCCACAGGCTCCTTCAAAACAGTCATAGAAACCCCAGGGGGAACGCTGGAAGTAGCATTTACTAAAGATACCCCCGGCTCAGCTATTCACGTAACCCTCACCGGCCCCGCAGCGTTTGTGTTCAAGGGCGATATCTGATCGCTTTTGTTTACCTGCAATTAACTGCAAAGATTATCTTTACAAACCGGTTACGCTTTGAACTGGATGCCCATGCTCATACTTGTTATCTGCTGCTTACTGACGCTGGGCTATGCTGCCTTGATGGTGGCCTACCGCATAGGGTGGGCTCGGCAAAAGGAATTTATGGTGCCTACCGATTTTACACCGGCTACTTTTATCTCCGTCATCATTCCGGCGCGCAATGAAGCTGCCAATATCGGCTCCTGCGTAGATGCAATCCTGGCTCAGAAATACCCGAAAGACCTTTTTGAGGTTATTGTAGTCAATGACCACTCCGAAGACGATACCGATGCCATCGTCAACAGCTACGGAGTGGCTAACGTTCTTTGCATCAACCTCGCCGATCACCTGCTACCCGGCGAGGCCGTAAACGCGTACAAGAAGGCAGCTATCTCTGTCGGCGTCAAACACAGCAAGGGCTCGCTCATTGTCACCACAGACGCAGACTGCATGGCGCCAAATGCGTGGCTGCTGCATATTGCCGCCATTTATCAGGCACGGCAGCCTGTAATGGTAATTGCACCCGTCACCTATAAGACAGACCATAGCCTCCTGCACACCTTTCAGTTGACAGACTTTATGAGCATGCAGGGCATTACCGCCGCCGCTCATAACCTCCACCTCGGCAATATGTGCAATGGCGCCAACCTTGCATTCCAAAGGTCGGCATTTGAGGCGGTGAACGGCTATGAGGGGGTAAACCACCTTGCATCAGGCGACGATTACCTGCTGATGATGAAGCTGCGAAAACTGTCGCTGCAGGGCATTGCCTACTTAAAATCTGCCCCCGCTATAGTCTCCACTACGCCACAGCCCAGCCTCGGAGCGTTCTTACAGCAGCGCATCCGCTGGTCATCTAAATCAGGGAAGTATAACGATTTCCGCCTCACTGCTATTTTGTTGCTCGTATACGTGTTCAACCTGTCGTTCCTCGTATTACTCATAGCGGCTTTTGTTAACCCTCTATTCGGCTACATCCTGGCTGTCATGTTCATCGTAAAAGTGTCTGCGGAGTATTTTTTCCTGACGCCCGTATCACGTTTTTTTCGGGAGCAGTGGGTATTGACCTACTTTCCGTTGCTTCAGCCATTTCATATTTTGTACATCATACTCGCCGGTTTTATGGGGTTGCTGGGTGGCTACAAATGGAAGGGCAGGAATGTAAGGTAGTGAGCCCTGAAGTCGTATTTTATGACAACATAATTTGACGATCTGCGTTATAATTTAATTGTTCACACAAAATCCTTAGCTCATGACTACAATCGTATTTTTATTGACCATCCTTGCTATGGTTATCCTGGTTACGACTATCTTTTCCCGGATGATCAGGCGTCGCCCCATAAAAAGATCACTTATTGTCTTACTGTCCATTGTCGCTTTCTATTCGTTGATGTGGGCCGTGTTTTTTATTTTGCGCGCCGACAAACCCATACCGCTTGGCACGGATGTTTGTTTTGACGACTGGTGCGCCACAGTAACGGCTGCCGACACCGCAAGTACTTTAGGCGCAGGGCCCGAACTTATTCATCCCGCGGGTAGTTTTGTGATCCTTCACCTTAGAATGTCTAATCATGCGCGCGGCATCGCACAAAAGCCGTCTGAACCACGTGTGCATATCCTCGATGCAAATGGTCATATAATATCATTTTCTCCGCTGGGGCAAGCGGCGCTTGAACACCTGAAGGGGCCTCAAGTGACGCTCGATAGCCGCTTGGAACTGCATCAGTCGATCGAAACGCAATTGGTATTTGACGTACCAAAAAATGCTACCGGATTAAAAGCGCTCATTGAAGAAGGCCCCGCGTATATTAACGACATGCTCTGGCATGGAGAAAGGGAAATATTCAAAATAGATTAGGCCTTCGTCAAACCTGAATTCCAACGGCACGATTTATTTGTCCCGATCAATAAAAAAAGCACAACTACATGAAAGCCATTAGAATACATGAATTCGGCAGTGCCGATGTATTGAAACTTGAAGATGTCCCTATGCCCACGCCTGCGGCAGATGAGGTATTGATTAAAGTATACGCTTCGGGCGTTAACCCGATAGATTGGAAAATACGCGAAGGTGGTTACGGCGGGAAGTTTCCTATAAAGCTTCCTTTGACGCCCGGATGGGATGTCGCCGGGGTAATAGAGCAGGCAGGTGAAAACGTCAAGACCTTGCACAAAGGTGATGAAGTTTACAGCCGTCCCGATCCTACGCGTGATGGCACCTATGCAGAATATTTGGTGGTAAAAGCCGACCAGGTGGCCCTAAAGCCGAAAAGCATCCCCTTCGACCATGCCGCAGGAGTGCCATTGGCTGGGCTTACCGCATGGCAGGGATTGTTCCAATACGGCCAATTGCAACGCGGCCAGACCGTGTTGATCCATGGCGCATCTGGCGGTGTGGGCTCCTATGCAGTGCAATTTGCTAAATGGAAGGGTGCTTACGTTATTGGGACTGCTTCCGCCGACAATCTGGATTTTGTAAAGTCATTGGGCGCCGACGAAGTCATAGATTATGAGAAAGAAAAGTTTGAAGATGTCGCTAAGAATGTAGATCTGGTTTTCGACATGCAGGGAGGTGATACACAAAGGCGTTCTATCGCTGTATTAAAACCCGGTGGCAGGCTCATAACGACGTTGATGCCGAAGTTCGGGGCAGAGGCCGAAGCAAGAAATATACATCTGGAAGGTTTTATGGCCAAGTCAAATCCGCAGGATCTCGAGGAGATAGCGAGGCTCATTGATGAGGGCAAGGTAAAACCCATCATCTCCCGCATCTTCCCGCTGGCGCAGGCCAGGGAAGCACAGGAAATGGCTGAACACGGCCACGTAAGGGGAAAAGTTGTGATAAAGGTGGTGTGAAATCCCTACGGGTATAATACCTTGAAAGCATTGTATACAGCCTGATGCGCTATAGTGGCATGGTCCTCTTGGGGCAGATAGTCAAAGTGAACGGTCAGGTTTTGATTGTTCAGGCTTTCCAGTTTTTCGGCAAGCAGGTTTGCGTCTACTTCCATTACGTGTGGCGTTTTGCCGGGCGTGAGGCCCTCCTTGCCCACGCCTATGTACACGCTTGTTCTGGATTTTACGGCCTCGTTCAAGCGAGTGGTGGGCCTGTGCAACAATGACCCATTGTCCCACCACAAACTGGGGCTGATGATAATGTACTTGTTGAAAAGCGAGGGCTTTTCCAACAAGATTTCCGTAGCTAAGAGCCCGCCTAAAGACTCCCCGATCAAGGCCCTTGTACCACTGGTTTTGTAGCTGCGTTCAATGAAGGGCTGTACTTCTTTTTCCAAGTAGGCGATGAATCTATCAGAGTGGCCGGCGGCGGGGTATTTCCGTTTGTCATCATCCAGGGTAGTGGCATAAGTAAAATCACGCAACCTGTTCACATTGGCAATACCCACAACTATCGATTTCGGCACCCTGTTGATCCACGAAAAGCTATTGAATTGCACCAAGCCCACTATATGTATGAAATCTTCATCCGCCGACCCATCAAGCAGATAAATAACGGGGTACCTCGTTGTATCGTCTTTGTTATAGCCCTCCGGTAAATAAATGTTCAGGATCCTTTTTTCGCCCAGTTCTGCCGACCTTATTTGCAATGTCTCGCCCAGCACAAAGGGCCCGCTGCTATCCGCCTGCATTACGGTCTGCGCTTGCACAGCGGAGGATAACAAACAGAAAAAGACAATTAGTTTTATTCGTTTCATGAACTCAATAATTTCAATTGTTGTCCCGCAAAGTAGCACAAAATCCAGTCAGGAGTATTTATACTAAAGCTATGCTCCATCAGTTAATTGAAAATTATTACATTACAATTTATAAATAAAAATATTCATGAAAAATTTGCGTAACTCAAAAGTTACTTATAAGTTTGCGTAACTTAAAAGTTACTTATTATGCCAACAGAGATCAACCACGTTGTCTATTTCCAGCAATCACCTGAGCAGGTGTGGGAATACATCACAAATTCCGAACTGATAGAATTGTGGCTCATGAAAAATACCATGAAGCCCGTCCTCGGCTATCAGTTCCAATTCAAAATGAGGCCATTGCCTGAACTCAAGGTGGACGGCATCGTTTATTGCACCATAATGGAGCTGGAGCCATTCAAAAGACTGAGCTATTCATGGCAGTGCGGCCCCGGGGATGGAAGGCTCACTCTCGATTCCATGGTTTACTGGACCCTTGAACCAACCGACAATGGCACAGCGCTACATTTGAGGCATACCGGTTTCAATGAAACGGAGCACTTTACCTTATTCGGACTCATGGACAAGGGCTGGCTGCAGAACATGCAAAAGATCGTGGAGTTTATTAAAACACCGGCACATGGCGCAACAAATGCTTGATGTATTTCAGGTGATCGCAGACCCCAGTCGGCGACAGATGCTGCTGCTGCTCTCTGAGAATAGTTTATCCATCAATAGTTTGGCAGGGCACTTCGATATGAGCCGCCCCGCCGTGTCCAAGCACATCAAGATATTGGAACACGCTGGTTTTATCAGCATTGCTGATATCGGGAGGGAAAGGCACTGCACATTGCAGCGTCAGGGATTTGACGCTATACAAGAATGGATCAGCTTCTTCGACAAATTCTGGATCAGTAAACTCAAAAATTTAGAAAATCTCTTAAACCAAAAAACAAAAAACTGAACATGGAACAGAACAATTATCACAGCACATTCAGTGCGAACATCACCCCTGCGCAGGCATACAATGATATCAGTAATGTAGCTGCATGGTGGGCTAAAAGTTTTAAAGGTAAGGCGCAGCAGGTAGGCGACACCTTCACGGTGCAGTTTGGCGACACCTTTGTAGCCTTCGAGATCACTGAGGCGATACCAGAAAGAAAAGTGGTATGGCACGTCACAGACTGTAACCTGCACTGGTTGAAAAACAAAACCGAGTGGACAGGCACCAGCATCAATTGGGACATTGCATCAAAAAATGGCATCACCACCATTAATATGACCCACATTGGCCTCACTCCAGCCCTGGAATGCTACGAGAACTGCCGCGAAGGCTGGGACGAGCATGTCCTGGAGGGTTTATTCAAACTGGCAACGACAGGCGAGGTACAAACAAAGTAGGAGAGCATCCGCGATGGCCGCTGTTTTATATTGGCCATCGCGGGAAATTTTACTTTAAACTGATTGATGCATCGTGTTTAAAGCCGCTCGCGGACGTATGGCACAGTTGGGCGTTGATTTCGGATATTCCTCCTGGAGGCATACAGTCATCTAATGGCCAAAATAAGGATAAGCAAGAAAATAAAACTTACCCACCTCAATTTTTAACGCCAAACCCCGCGCCACCAAAGCCCCGCATCCCATTTCACCGTCCCAAAATGTGGGTATCTTATCCATTTTCATACTGCCATTTCACGTACCTTTAACCCATTTTTAAAATTGAGCAGCCACTAATAGAAACGCATATATTAAATAATAATATATTGTCATGGTGAGTACATGATTTGCTGTGCACAGCTTTTTGAAAATGGCAAGGCGGAAGCAATCGTCGTGTTCGCGTAGGGTACGTAGCTTCACCCTCTCCTTTTTCGGAGAGGGCCGGGGTGAGGCCCAAAATGGGGGAGAATATATTTGGTTCATCGTAAAAAAGATACAATACTTATCGTTGGTAGCCCTTGCCGAGCCATGACGAACATGGCGGGGGCGAAACACTTACAAGTCCACAAAATCGCCATCCCGAACCTAAACATTATAAAAATACAATGGGTAAAAATGGGGCGTCAATGGCACAATGATGGACAATGAATGTCCCACTGCCGCAGGGCAAACCCGGGCAATGACCGGGCATCACCGGGTGATAGTCGGGTCATAACCGGGCAATGATTGGGTAGCCCTATTCTACATAAAGCATTGCCTGATATTACAAAATATTCATGGGTAAAAATGGGGAAATAATGGGTAATGATGGGACAATAATGGGCAATGATGGGACAATGTTGGACAGTGTTTGGACACCAATCAATTGCAGCCGCCGAAAAAAAGTCGGGCAATGGTCGGGTAATACCGGGTAACAATCGGGCAATGATCGGGCAATACCGGGTCATCAATTATACTATAATCAATTGATATTCAATTAGATAATTTATCGGTTGCCCGAAACTATAAGAATAACCGGTAAATCGGCAAATCACCCGCAAAACCAAAAATGAAAAACCAAAATGGGACAATCGCTTAATTTAGTTTCCCCACAAGCTCCGCTACTATGGCCGCCATTTTTGGCGCGGCCGCATTGGCCGCTTCGAGCACCTCCTCGTGGGTGATGGTCACCGGCACATCGCTGATCCCTATATCTGTAATTACGCTCATCGCAAAAACCCGCATACCGCCATGCCGCGCCACGATCACCTCCGGCACCGTGCTCATGCCCACGGCGTCACCGCCTATCGTATGCAGCCACCGGTATTCAGCGGGCGTCTCAAAAGTAGGGCCTTGCAGGCCTATATATACACCCGTTCTTACATCTATATGGAGTTCTCCAGCAATCGTCTTCGCCAGTTCTGCCACGTGCAAGTCGTACGGCTGGCCCATATCCGGGAAGCGCGGCCCCAGACGGTCATCGTTTGGCCCACGTAGCGGATGCTCCGGAAATAGGTTTATATGATCTTTGACGATCATCAGGTCACCAATGTTGAAAGCTGGGTTAGTGCCACCCGCGGCGTTAGATAGTATCAGCGTATGCACACCCAGTGCTTTCATCACCCGCACTGGGAAGGTCACTTCGTCCATGCTGTAGCCCTCGTAGTAGTGAAACCGGCCCGCCATCAATATCACCTCGCAACCATTGATCCGCCCTGTCACAAGCGCACCTTCATGCCCCCTTACTGTCGACTGCGGAAAACCCGGAATATCGGTGTACGGGATGGTCACCTCGGTTTCCTTATCCACCAGGTGGGTAAGCCCGCCCAGGCCACTGCCCAGTATGATGCCAACTGTAGGTGTGTTCCTGATCTTTGACTGTATAAGGGAAGCCGTAGCCTGTATCCTGTCGTAAAGTAAATTCATGTTTTGGGCGTTTTTTGTTTTGGGCCTGCCCCGCAAAGATGCAAAGAAAAACAGCTTTTTAATGCTAATTTTATTTTACATTTATTACCGCTATCGCGCGGTGGCCATTAGAAATCGACGAACTGGTTGCAACCGCCAAACGCAGCATTTTGGAGATCCTGACGAAAATCAGTTTGCACTTATGGGCTTTTCTTTTCCCGGCTAAGCATATTTAGCCTATTTTTGCGCACCAAAAATTTAATAATGAAGATTACAAATACACGCTTAGCCATTGTTGTAGCGATTTTCATGTTGGCACTGTCTGTTAATACCGCACATGCGCAGGAGCCCAAGAAAGAAAAGAAACACCGTACCGGGTCCATATACCTGAGTTGGGGTTATAACGAAGAGTGGTACACAGGGTCTACCGTTCACATTAAGCAGGGCGCGTTGGGTAACGACTATGATCTGGTACACGTTCAGGCACATGACCACCTGGGGTGGAACGATCGCCTGCTGAATGAGCAACTAAGCATACCGCAATATAATTACCGGTTGGGCTATTATTTTAATGAAAAGCAAGATATGGCTATTGAAGCTAACTTTGACCATACCAAGTACCTGATCGTAGACGATCAATATATCTTCCTCAAGGGTACATTTAACAACCAACCAACCAACGAGGTGATTTATTTTGCCGGTTCCAAGGGCTTCTATTACTATCTGAACAACGGCGCTAACTTCCTGTTATTCAATTTTGTGAAGCGGTTTGGCCTATACCATACCATAGACAATAAATTGAAGGTAGATCTTACCGGAAAAGCTGGCGTAGGACCGGTAATACCGCACGTGCAGAATAGTTTGTTCGGCGAAGCTAACGACCCGCACTTTCAGTTTGGTGGTTGGAACACCGGCGTTGAAACAGCCTTGCGCGTCACTATAATGCGTTATGGCTATATTGAATTTTCGCAGAAAGTGGACTATGCCCGTTACAGTGACCTGAAAATTTATGACGGCACCGCAAAACAAAATTTCGGCACCTATGAACTCATTTTGAGCATTGGCGCCATTATTCCTACTACTGCCCATAACCCGCAATTCATGACCACCAAGGCGCCTGTTGAAAAGCCGGAATAAGACGGCGGTGTTAGAATAACAGCTTACCGAGATTGACGGACAAAGGTGAACAAGTATAGTGCAAAAATAAATTTTTATGCTTATTTTTGGTTTCACAGTAAATCAATCTATAGGCTATGCGTCGTTTGTATCTCTTGCTTGCTACTATCATTTTTTCAGGTGCATTAAAAGCCCAGGTTGCCGAAAATCTGGCTGTAGAGTTGACTGATACGATTCAGACAGTGCCCCTAGGTATCACCCTGCAATGGAGGCGGCTTACAGTTGACACCCCTACGTATGTGATTTTCCGAAAGGCGAAAGCCGCTATCTCGTTTGGGGCGCCAATAGCGCGGCTTCCAGCTACAGCAAGTTCATATACAGATACTAATGTAGTATCAGATTCTAATTATGAATATCAGGTGTGGGCTGAAGGTACCTACCTGTGGTCAACAGGCTACATTTTCGCCGGTATCAAAAGCCCGGCGATTCACAACAAAGGCGGGCTGGTGCTGCTTATAGACAGTAATTTTGTAGACTCTTGTGCCGGTGCCATAGATACGTTGATGAATGATATCAGTGGCGACGGGTGGCAGATATTCAGGCACAATGTGTCACGCAATCTACTCGATACCAGTGTATACGCTATTATTTCCCACGACTATAACACTCAGTCCGATGTGAAGGCTGTGCTGCTTTTAGGCCATATCGCGGTGCCTTACAGCGGCGGTTTTGATACCATAACCTACCCTCCCGATGGGCATGTACCTTACCACGACGGGGCTTGGCCGTCAGATATTTATTATTCGTGCATGAGCGGCGGCTGGACGGATGCCACCGTAAATAATATGCTAGGCAGCTATTCCGCCAACTGGAACATACCCGGTGATGGCAAGTGGGATCAAATACCCATACCCTCTGCGGCAGTGCTGGAAGTGAGCCGTATAGATTTTTACAATATGCCGTCCTTCGCGTTCTCCGAGGCACATTTGATGGAAAGCTACCTTACGCGAGACCATAAATACAAAATGGATTCGCTGGCCATTGCGCACCGGGCGCTGATCAACGACAATTTTGGGTATTTCTCCGGTGAGGCATTTGCAGCTAATGGATGGCGCAATTTCCCGCCGTTAGTGGGCGATGACAGCTTATACGCAATTCCTTTCATTTCATCACTCGCTGATTCGTCCTTCCAATGGGCCTATGGTTGCGGTGGTGGCACCTTTAATAGCGCCAGCGGTATAGGCGCCACATCCGACTTTGCTGCCAATCCGGACAATGGCATTTTTACGCTGCTGTTTGGCAGCTATTTTGGCGACTGGAACGTACAGGACAATTTCTTGCGCGCGCCATTGTGCGCCAGCACGCCAGCCCTCACATCCTGCTGGGCAGGACGGCCCAATTGGTTTTTCCACCACATGGCGCTGGGTGAGAATATCGGCTATTCCGCACGCCTTACTCAGAATAATGAAACAGCATTGTATGAGCCCACTAATTATGGCGCAGGCTGGATACATGTGGCGCTTATGGGCGATCTTACATTACGTACGGACTATATACAACCACCGTCCGATTTCACGGTAACCAGCAGCTTCCACGCGGGTGCTACGCTCAATTGGGTTGGTTCCCCTGACCCGGCAGTTATCGGGTACTATGTATATCGTGCAGACAGCTTGTATGGCTACTATCAGCGGTTAAACCCCGCCATGATAACCGCCACCACGTACACTGATATATACGGCGAGACGGGCCTCAAATACTACATGGTGCGTCCGGTGAAGCTACAGTCGACTCCGTCTGGGACTTATTACAATTTAGGGGTAGGAATTACAGATACAGCCACGGTGTCGTTCAATACTTTGCAGGCCGCTGCCGCAGTAGCGTCGACTATCAGTGTAGAACTGTTCCCCAATCCTGCGCAAAACGACCTCAGCGTGGTTGTGACAACGGATGTTCCCGAAATGGCTACAATGTATGTAACTGATGTTGTAGGGAACAGGTTCTACACTACCAGTAAGCCGATGAACTGTGGGTTGAATAGATACGTACTGAGCATTTGCAACCTTACTCCGGGAATATATACTCTCGTGGTAGAAGCAGGCGGCAGGCACGTGGTGAAAAAGTGGGTGAAAGAGTAAATAACATGAAAACGAAATATATAGTGATATGAGATCAGTAACAAAGGAATACAGCAATGGCGAAGTGACGATAGTATGGCAAAATGCGCTGTGTGCGCATTCCGCCAACTGCATCAACGGGTTGCCTACGGTATTTGACGCGGCGGCCAATCCCTGGATAGTGCCGCAGGGCGCTACAACAGAAGAGATCATTGCCCAGGTGAGCAAGTGCCCTAGTGGCGCGCTGAGCTATTTTATGAACGGCTAAAAAAAGTAGGGTAGCAGCGGCACCTGCACCTGATCCGTTTATGGCATACGGCAATAGTTCTTATCTATAGTTATGGCATTCAAGGCCTATGGGTATGCCTATGGTCATCTTTTTGACTGAAATAGAT
>Ga0364867_10183_pt1 | contig 41493 bp, 38 predicted proteins | sample ExccelAu500001D4_3_FD_206915 | JGI IMG/M metagenome (GOLD analysis project Ga0364867, IMG submission 206915) | Enriched cells from Trout Bog Lake Hypolimnion, Wisconsin, USA - BchlTB.Aug13.5000.01.D4 | ecosystem: Environmental > Aquatic > Freshwater > Lake > Hypolimnion/Profundal zone | place... | reverse complement strand
TGAACCATGAAGGTAAGGCTGAATTGATCGAAAAGAGGGTCTTATCAATAATCTTGTCTGTCAATCCACAACGATCTTTACCAAAATAGTTGATCAGGAGATTTCGATTGAGATTTCTTTTCCTCCCTTTTATGGGTAATGCAATTTCCTCCACCTCGCCTCTTAAAACGATCGAAGAATTAAGAAAGTCGTAAGCCGGCGCTAGTTCAACCTTATTATTTAAGATGATCACTGAATAATTTTTGAGGTGCATATCTTCGTTTCCTATCAGAAAGTTGAAAAGTACCCTGGTAAATAGTTTAGCTTTTTCAATAGCCGGAAAGGTACAGTATTCATCAATTAAACTCACCAATCTTTCCATGGAAAAATTATATTTGGTATCACTGCTCATCCCTGCCAACTGTCCAAAATCTTCAACAGCAATTTTATCTTTCTGACCTTTTCTATCAAACCGCTTAATAAAATAAGTAAGAGAATTATCTTTTGACCAGATCAGACCGTGCAGGGGTGTATCAATTCTGATGGTTGTAGCAATTCGCATGGTGAGATCCTCATTTTGAGGTAGCTCAGGAAAAAGAGGATGCTGTGGTTTAAGGATGTACCGGCCATTTTTATCAACAATTTCGAACAATCCGTCTTTGATATTGAGTATTGCACTCAATTTAGGTTGCACTCCCTGGATCGACATTTTGGTGGCTCTTTGCATCGCTTCCGTTCTTAATCCCTCTGCAGTAAATTCTAGTACTGCAAGTCTTTTGAGTGCCGGTGAAAGCAACTTTAATCCCTTTTCGCTATAAATAAGCTCCCCACAATCTTCGTATGTGATTGGACATCGATTCATGGCCGTATTTCTTCAATCGTTACATTTCCAACCATATCTGCTCCAATCGCAATCAGTTGTGAAAACTGGTCGCTACGGTCTATTTTCCCATATTTAAGCAGTCCTTCCAATTGGAACCCTTCAGGAAGAAGTCCATCAAAAAAAGGGGGGAAAGTATCAAATTCATAAATCTTATTTTTATCAATCATTGTAAGTGAAACCGGCGCCCCTGAATATCCGGACAGATATTCGAAACGGTACTTTTTGCGGAAATTAACTTCAGTGAGTATACCTGCCTCAATGTTATTTACTTTAACCTTAACCTTTCTCATGGTTGACAATTTGGTTCAAAAATGGACTAATAAGTTGAACTTTAATATTCAGAACAGCGAGGATCTTTCTTAAAGTATCCAGTTGAACCGTCTCTTTACCTTTCTCAAGATCAAAAACGGCAGTCTTCCCAACTCCTGCCATTTCTGCTAATTGTACCTGGCTAAGTTTTGCAGCTTTACGATGTTTCCGGATTAACGAGGCCAATAGTTGTGGATCAAGCATAGTTCTATTGTTATAGCGGTAAATATAGTTATTTTGCATCTAATATACAAATCTATTTAATATTAATTACCGCTAAGACAATATAAAATACCCTTTTCTAAGATAAAGGGTTTTACTTATCCCGTTTTTACCGCTATGGCGGGAATTCTGAAAAATCCGGTCGCGTCTTCAGGATTAGTCCGAGCCCGGCTTTTTCTGGAGGTGAGCCAGCCGGACCCGGACAATTATGATTCTCGGATATCCTAAAAATGTGTGACCAGACACATTAAATGGGAGTTCAATTTTTGTACCCGATTTGTAACATAGAGTTCCCGTTTACCGATTGAAATAATTCCTATATTTGTACTCTTTTTTAAGGGAGTATTTATAACGCTATGAGCAAGAAATTCAGGGAATACAAAGAGTTTGATCTTTCGAAAATTAACAAGGATATCCTCAAATATTGGGAGGAGAATGACACGTTTCACCAATCGATTTCGACGCGTGCCGGAAGACCGACTTTTGTATTTTATGAAGGCCCGCCGTCGGCGAATGGACTGCCAGGAATTCATCATGTGGTTTCACGCGCAATCAAAGATATCTTCTGCCGGTACAAAACTCAGCAGGGATTTCTCGTAAAACGCAAAGCAGGATGGGATACCCATGGCCTCCCTGTAGAGCTGGCCGTTGAAAAGATGCTGGGAATTACCAAGGAAAATATCGGAAAAACCATCTCTGTTGCCGATTATAATGCCGCCTGCCGTAAAGAGGTGATGAAATATACCGACAAGTGGGAAGAGCTTACTCACCAGATGGGTTATTGGGTCAATATGGACGATCCCTATATCACCTACGACAGCCGGTATATCGAAACCCTGTGGTGGCTCCTGAAAGATCTCTATAAAAAAAATCTGCTTTATAAAGGATACAGCATTCAACCCTACTCACCCGCTGCCGGTACAGGATTAAGTTCTCACGAACTCAATCAGCCAGGTTGTTACCGCGATGTGAAGGATACCACCTGTATTGCCCAGTTTAAGGTCCTTAAAAATGAAAAATCAGATCCTCTTTTTAAAGATGTGGATGCTGATCTTTTCATCCTTGCCTGGACCACCACTCCATGGACATTGCCGTCAAATACCGCCCTCGCTGTCGGTAGCCATATCCGGTATGTAAAAGTAAAAACATTCAATCCTTATACCTCCGAGCCGGTAACTGTCATTCTGGCGAAAGAGTTGCTGCGGAACTACTTCCCTGAAAAGAATGAAGAACTGCTCTTCGAAGATTATAAAGGTGACGGGAAAAATATCCCTTTCCAGGTATTGGCTGAATATACAGGACAGAATCTGGTAGGTGTTAATTACGAGCAGCTTATACCGTGGGTTAAACCTTCAGGCGATGCTTTCAGGGTAATCGCCGGTGATTTTGTGACAACTGAGGATGGTACCGGAATTGTACATATTGCCCCAACCTTTGGGGCTGATGACGACAGGGTTGCAAAACAGAACGGGATTGTCCCGCTTATGCTCCTGGATAAGGAAGGAAAAGAGCACCCAATGGTGGACCGTCGGGGACGTTTCTTCCGGATTGAGGACCTTTCACAAGAATTTGTTTCAAATCATATCAATGTTCATCTATATACTGAATATGCTGGTCGTTATGTAAAAAATGAATATGACGACACGTTGACAGAAACCGATTCAACCCTTGATATCGATCTTTCGGTCATGTTAAAGCGGGAAAACCGCGCTTTTAAAGTGGAAAAGCATGTTCACAGTTATCCCCATTGCTGGAGAACCGATAAACCGGTATTGTATTATCCGCTCGACTCCTGGTTCATAAAAACCACGGCCGTCCGTGATCAGATGATCGCACTAAATAAAACGATAAACTGGAAACCCCAGTCCACCGGAACCGGCCGCTTTGGAAACTGGCTTGAAAGCCTCGTTGACTGGAATCTCTCCCGTTCGAGGTATTGGGGAACACCACTTCCAATCTGGCGTACCGAAGATCGGTCCGAGGAGATCTGCATCGGATCGGCCGAAGAAATGATCACCGAAATTAACAAATCGGTTTCTGCAGGTTTCATGGAATCGAATCCGTTTAAAGATTTTAAGGTCGGGGATTTCTCCAAACTGAATTACGAAAAAATTGATTTTCACCGTCCTTATGTTGATGAGATTGTCCTTGTTTCGTCTAAAGGGGCAAAGATGGTTCGTGAAAATGACCTGATCGACGTATGGTTTGACTCAGGTGCGATGCCATATGCCCAGGCTCACTATCCGTTTGAAAGCAAGGACCTGTTCAATGAGGTTTTCCCTGCAGATTTCATCGCAGAAGGGGTTGACCAGACACGTGGCTGGTTCTTTACGCTGCATGCCATATCTACCATGGTAAAAGGTTCAGTCGCATTTAAAAATATTATTTCCAATGGATTAGTGCTTGATGCGCAAGGGAATAAAATGTCAAAGCGGCTCGGAAACGGAATCGATCCTTTTGAAACAATCAATAAATACGGGTCTGATCCTTTACGGTGGTATATGATCACCAATTCCCAACCCTGGGATAACCTGAAATTTGACATTGCAGGGGTCGAAGAGGTCCGGCGAAAATTCTTCGGAACGTTATACAATACCTATAATTTCTTTGCGTTATATGCCAATGTGGACAGGTTTACTTTCAGCGAAGAACCGGTATCGAATGAATTGCGCCCTGAACTTGACCGGTGGATCTTATCCTTGCTGAACACCCTGATCAAAAATGTTACGGACGATTATGAGAACTATGAACCCACCCGCGCAGGACGTGCTATTTCTGAGTTTGTAAGTGAAAATCTCTCAAACTGGTACGTCCGATTAAGCCGTAAACGCTTTTGGGGTGGTGAATATGATACCGATAAAATTTCGGCATACCAGACACTTTATACCTGTCTTGAAACGGTAGCGAAGCTGTCGGCTCCAATTGCGCCATTCTATACTGATCAGCTTTACTGTGATTTAAACCGGATCAGCGGTCATGAGCCGGATAATTCAATCCACCTGACCTCATTCCCCAAATCAGATGAGACTTTAATTAATAAGGAGCTTGAAGAGCAAATGGATATTGCCCAGAAAGTTTCCTCGATGATCCTGGGATTACGCCGTAAGGAGAAACTTAAAGTTCGTCAGCCATTGGCCAAGATTATCGTACCTGTTCTCAGCGCTAAATTCCGCCGGCATTTTGAAGCCGTCGAAAGTATTATCCTTACCGAGGTGAACGTGAAAGAGGTTGAATACCTGACAGATGCTGAAGGAGTAATCAAAAAGAGAATTAAAGCCAACTTTAAAACTTTGGGACCAAAATACGGCAAGCTCATGAAAGCGGTTTCACTCCTGATTGCAGGGATGAGTCAGGGCGAGATTGCCGCTTTTGAACGCACCGGGACCTTTGATGCATCGATAGATGGAAATAAGGTGTCTCTGGCATTGGAAGATGTGGAGATCTATTCGGAAGATATTCCGGGATTGCAGGTTGCCAGTGAAGGTGCGATCACAGTCGCTTTGGATATCAATGTTACCCCGGAATTACGACTCGAGGGAATTGCCAGGGAGTTTGTAAACCGTATTCAGAACCTCCGGAAAGAGAGTGATTTTGAAGTGACAGATAAAATAATTCTTCGGATTGTACGTCATCCTGAGCTGAATGAAGCGATGGATAAATACAGTGAATATATTGGAAATCAAACGCTTGCTTCTAGAGTGGAATTGGTTGACCGGTTGGCTGACGGATCAGGAAAACTGATTGAAATTGAGAAGGACATTGAGACATTTATTGAAGTAGAAAAAGAAATTCAATAAGATTTGTTATTTGGTTTTAAGAATATATTTTCGCAGTTGGTATAAATGGACCCTAAATATAGTATTTTTACATCAAACCGCAATGCAATGAGTGAGAAAACGAGATATTCAGACGAGGAACTCCAGGAGTTCAAAGAGTTAATTCTAGATAAGCTTTCAACAGCCCGTCAGGATTACCAGTTGTACAAAAATGCCATTACACACGGTGATGGAAACGACACGGAGGATACTTCCCCGACCTTCAAGGTTTTGGAGGAGGGTGCAGCCACCCTGTCTAAAGAAGAGGCTGGTAAACTGGCTCAGCGGCAGCTTAAGTTCATCCAATACCTTGAAGCTGCTCTGGTTCGCATCGAAAATAAGACCTATGGAATCTGTCGGGAAACCGGTGTACTTATTTCGAAGGAACGGCTGAGAGCGGTCCCTCATGCGACACTCTCTATTGACGCTAAGAATAATCAGCGTTGATTAAACAGGGTTCTCAACTTTTAACGGAGGTTCACATTTAAAGTTCGGGGTGGTTAATTTTGCCCCGTTTTTTTAATTCTGATAAAGTCAATCTTTATATTTTATGAGTTCTAAGGTAAAGTCAATTTTAATTGTTGTCCTTATTCTGTTTTTAGATCAGACACTTAAGATCTGGATAAAAACAAATATGATGCTTGGTGATGAGATCGTCATAGCGAAAAACTGGTTCATCATTCATTTTGTGGAGAACAATGGAATGGCTTTTGGTTTCGAGTTTGGCAACAATATCGGAAAATATTTCCTGAGTATTTTTCGTCTGGTAGCTATTGGCGCCATAGGCTGGTATATTACTAAGTTGTGGAAAAAAGAGGTGCCGTTTGGGCTGATCGCCTGCTTCTCACTGATCATGGCCGGGGCTATCGGAAACATCCTGGATAGTGCTTTTTACGGACTCATCTTTAACGAAAGCTATGGCCATGTGGCATCAATATTTCCTGCCGGAGGCGGTTATTCCTCTTTTTTACAGGGGAGGGTGGTCGATATGTTCTATTTCCCCCTAATTTCCGGTCATTATCCTCATTGGCTTCCTTTTGTAGGAGGCGATGATTTTATTTTCTTCCGTCCCGTATTTAATTTGGCCGACTCTTCCATTACCGTGGGAATTACCTTAATACTAATCTTCTACAGGAAATTCTTCGAGGAGAAACATGAGGAGAGCAAAAGAGAAGCAGAGGCGAATGTCCTATCGGAAACTCCCTCCGGATCAGATGATAAGGAAAATTAATATTTATTAACTCAAAGAGACCAACCAAATAAGTATCATAACGTTTATTCTTTTGTATTATTGACAGATAATTTTTACCCGTATTAAAGGTTTCCAATAATTTGAATTAGTTATGAAAATTAAGCTCAAAGATTTGATCAGATTTGGTTCTGTTCTCTTGTTTTTTATTCTGGTTTTTAATTGCAAGAAAGATACGGTGTCCACCAAGGTACCAACCAATGTTGTCATTAAAGATACCTCAATTGTAAACCGGTTCATTTATACAGGGTTACAGACCTATTATTTATGGGAGGATTCAATACCCAGTCTTACAGCAACCAGGTATAACAATGCAGATACATTAAATGCCTATTTAAATTCGTATAATGATCCCCAAAAATTCTTTACGAGTCTGTTATACCAATACAATACCGTTGATAAATGGTCATTTTTGGTAAACGACTCTACAACCATTACGAATTGGATTCAGGGGATATCCCAATCAATGGGGTATGATTTTATGCTGGAATATATCGGAACAACCAACAATGTTTTTGGCTTTGTCAGGTATGTGGACAAAGGATCGCCGGCTGACCTGGCTGGTATAAAACGGGGAGACCTGTTTATGAAGGTCAATAATCAGCAGATTACAGGCTCAAATTATGATCAGTTACTGTTTAACAACCTGACCTATACCCTCTCGATGGCATCAGTTTCAGGTAATACTATTTCAACCAACGGTCGCACTGTTACCATGACGGCTGTCACTTTACAGGAGAATCCGATTCTGATGGATACTGTTTTGACAGTAGGCAATTTCAAAGTGGGCTATTTAGTCTACAATGGTTTTAATTCAGATTATGACCTCCAGTTAAATGATGTTTTTCAGAAATTTAAAGATGCCTCCATCGATAAGCTAATACTTGATTTACGTTACAATGGTGGGGGTTCTGTCCAAACTGCAACCTATCTGGCCAGTATGATTTATGGGACAGCAACTTCCAAAGTCTTTTATACTGAAGAGTATAACCCGTATGTGCAGGCATATTTTCAGAGTACCGACCCGCTATCATTATCAAGTAATTTTGTTTCACAGATAGCTGCAACCACAACAACGCCTGTAACACCTATTAATGCGCTTAATCTAAAGGAGTTGTATGTAATCACAACAAGTAATACAGCTTCTGCCAGCGAATTGTTAATCAATGGATTAACACCTTATATCCCAATATTTAAGGTAGGAACCAATACGGATGGAAAGTATGTGGCATCAATAACAATTAAAGATTGGGAAACAAACGGCACAGTGAATCCGAAAGATCCTTATGTGATGCAGCCAATCGTTGTTAGAATTGCTAATTCACAGGGTGTTACTAATTTCAGAAATGGTTTGACCCCCGATTTCTCAATTGAGGAAGACGTGGTTAATCTTTTGCCATTCGGAGATCCCAACGAAACTTTATTGAAACCGGTGCTTGATCAGATTCAGGGACTTCCACTAAAATCTGTCACTTTAAAATCAGCCCAGTTAGGATTGAAAAAACTTGATGATTCTCAGGCACACCGTCCTTATCCTAAAAGCATGTATATTAATAAGTTAAAAGTTATTCGAAGGAAATGAGGCTAATTCTGTTTGTCTTTCTTTTGATTGGCGTGTCGTCTGTTGACCTAAAGGCACAAAGCACTGATGATATTACCGGAATCTGGTGGAATGATATCAAGACTTCCAAAATTAAGGTGGAAAAAAAAGACGGGAAATACATCGGAACAATCGTCTATCTTGTTCCGGAAAAATATGTCAATGGGGAACCTGAAAAAGACAGCAATAATCCTGATCCGAAACTCAAAAGCCGATCTGTACTTAACCTGCAGATATTAAACGGCCTGGTTTATAATCCCGGAGATAAAGAGTGGGCGGGTGGAATGATCTATGATCCCCAATCGGGTAAAACCTATGACTGCTTTGTGTGGCTCGAAGGAAAGGATGTTCTGCAACTGAAAGGTTTTGTTGCCGGGATCCGCATGCTGGGGCGAAAATCGGCCTGGACCCGGACGACACTTTAATCAAATAGCCGTTCAGAATGGTACAGAATGACTGCTTAAATTAAAAAGATAAGATATAAAATGCAAAGTCAAACTTCCAGAGAGCGTTTGACTTTTGCATTTTGTCTTTTGTACCCTGAAAAACATTTACGTTTAATTTCCAAATATGAAGTTTAAAGGTGTTTATTATTGCTCTCTGGTTACTTAGTCTCCCGAAGCGATCTTCAGTTCTCTTCTCTGATACAGAGTTTTGAACAACAGGCCAAGCAAAATCAAACTCACGATAACCAGGTAAAAACTTCCGTCAGCCCAGGTTCCTGTCTTATCGAGTTCATTGCCTATAAGACCTTTATGAGCCAGGTAATATGCAATTACGGCTGTTGCGTTGTTGATAAAATGGGCGATCATCGGAAGCCATAATGTTCCGCTCCATTCAAGCATGTAGCCAAACATAGCTCCCAGGACCATCCGCGGGAGAAAACCGAAAAACTGGAGATGTAAGGCACTGAACAACGCGGCTGAAATCCAGATGGCTGCATGCGCATTTCCATACATTTTTTTAAATAGTTGTTGCACCACACCCCTGAATACCAACTCCTCACCGATGGCTGGCAGGATCCCAATCATGATGACATTCTTTACGACTGAAGTTATGGAGTTCGTTGACAGGAAAGCTTCCGTAATTTTATTGGCCTGATCTTCGGAATTCTGCATCCAGACCTGTACCGAATTCAGCCATTCGGGAAGACTTAATTTGGCATTAATCTCGTTCAGCCAGTTAATCAGTGGATTTGCAAATATCACAATAGCAAACACAATGATAACACCTTGAATATTAGGTTTTTTATTGATTTGCAAATAAGTCATTGGCTTGTCGCTGAGTATCCAGGCGATGATAAAAGGGGGCATTATGAATACCCCTATCGCCTGCACCGTCTGAAAAAACTTCAGGATAGAAATATTTTCAGGGTTTGCGAGATCCTGCATCATATGCTCAATTTCGGTCAGATTGACCCCATATATTACCCAGCCAAGCGCCATACCCAGAGAGGTTATTACAAAACCGCAGAATATGAGTACCAGAGCAGAAAATAGGAGCTGCACTGAAGGTTTGGATTCACGAAGTGTCTGTCGGAACATCTGATTTTATTTTTTTGTAAAGTTAATATTCTGCGTTGAAGTAGCAGTTCTGTGGCTGACTTTTGAAATGGAGGCATTTGGTTATCTTTGCCAATTATTATTCAAATTCTTAATCGTATTCTAGTGAAAATTGGAACCCTGAATTTGGGAAATCTGCCGCTTTTTTTGGCCCCCATGGAAGATGTGACTTACAAATCGTTCCGGTATTTGTGCAAGAAATTCGGTGCTGATGTGATGTCTACCGAGTTCATTTCTGCGGAGGCGGTCAAACGTGAAATGGAGGCTACGAAACGAAAAATGACCATATTCGATTTCGACCGTCCGATAGCTATTCAGATCTATGGTTCAAACATCGATTCAATGATCCTTGCCGCCAAAGTGGCCGAGGAGGCTAAACCCGATTATATCGATATCAACTTCGGATGCCCTATGAAAAAGATTGCCGGGAAAGGTGCCGGTGCAGGACTTTTGCGGGATATTCCGAAAATGATCAGGATGGCCGAAGAGGTGGTCAGGGCTGTCAACCTTCCTGTAACAGCCAAGACCAGACTGGGGTGGGATCCATCCGACATGGCCATAGTAGATATTGCTGAAAAGCTTCAGGACGTAGGAATTCAGGCGCTTACAATACATGGAAGAACACGGAGCCAGCTCTTTTCGGGTGAGGCTGACTGGACCCTGATTGGCGAGGTTAAAAGGAATCCAAGAATGTATATTCCGATCATCGGAAACGGAGATATCAGCAGTCCGGAGAAGGCAAAAACTTTCGCAGAGCAATCGGGGGCTGACGGGCTGATGATCGGCCGTGGCGCGATCGGGAGACCCTGGATCTTCCGCGATATCCGCCATTATCTGGAAACCGGAGAACTTTTGCCTGCGCCATTGGTGCCCGAGGTGGTTGAGAATATCAAGGAGCAACTCTTCCAATCCATCTCATGGAAACCCGAACCTCGTGGCGCTATCCTCGAAATGCGGCGCCATTTTGCCCGCTATTTCCCCGGCCTGACCGACTTCCGGAATTTTCGGGTTCAGCTGCTGCAGGCCCTTGAGGTTAATGAGGTGATCCGGATCCTGGATGCGATTGCAGTAAAATATGTGGATGAACGGGTCGACTATACCCACGTCAGTTTAAAATAGAATGGAAAATCTGACGTTACTCCTCTGCTTAAAAAATTTGACCCTCTTTTCGTGAAAGATCCTTATTATCTGTAAATTTGGATATTGGAAACTGGTCGGATATCCTTTCCCTCAATCGAATGATTAAAAGGGATTTTTAAACTATTTTTCTTTGTCACGTGGATAAACTGATAAAAATATTGACGGGTTCAACTTTTCTGAAGATTCGTATTTTGCCAATTGAAATGATGGTGGTAATAATTGGGCTATCCTTCGTTGGAAAGTCTCAGGAAAATTCGCAACCACAGCTTCAGGATCACCAAAGTGATTATTTGACAAGCCACCTTCCTGAGAAACTTGTTAGTACATCGGATTTTTATAACTATACCAGGATCCGCGATGAGCAATTTTCCGAAACACTCAAAGAGACCTGGCATGACTATTCCCTGTTCCCGGCACTTTCGGAAGAACCCAAAAGATTCCCAAATAATCAGCCTGTTTTCGATAAATTAAACCTGGATAGTTCTTCACCTTCGCCAGCTTCGCTCCCTTTTAGTGGCGTTGTTGGACTAAATGATCCGGGTGGAGCTCCCCTGAAAATGATCCCAAGGATAAGAAAACCGGAATCTGATAACTTTAACGCCCTGAAGGGAACGTTCCTTTTTTACGGACAACAGATCGCTATTCGGTACGATAAGCTGTTAACCATGTCGCCAACTGCCTCCGTTTCGGAAGATTCTATTGCCGGTTTTTGGAATGCTTTCTCCCGGTCGAACAGTAATCACCTCGTTGATCAGCTGATGGATTACCGCGATATCCTTGGTCTTGGAGACTGGGGTTATTTTCAGTTGGTAAAGGCGGCCTCTGCATGCATTTTTCCTGATAACCGTTTTAGTGGCGACCAGATCACCTGGGCCTTAATGATCCGTTCCGGATTTGATGTAAGGCTTGCTTTTAACCAGTCCACCACATCCGTATTATTCCCTTCTGAAAATATCCTCTACGGTAGGCAATCCGTGGTGATTGGCCGGCAGCGCTTTTATCTGGACCGCCCTATGAAAGGGATGTTGCTGCTTGCCTGTCCAAATCCGTTCCCCGACAACAGGGGAGTTATCGATCTGAAATTTTATAAATCGCTTAATTTTCATGGAAAACTGAAGATTCAAAAATTTGGGATGACCTGGGAGAATAAAAAATACGAGTTTTCCTTCAGGGTTAATCCCGATGAAGTCCGGTTTTTAAACGATTATCCTCGAACGGATCCTGTTGTTTATTTTAGAGCTCCGTCTTCAACCTCATTGAAAGAGGATTTATTGCGACAGCTTTACCCGGTTTTGTCTAAATTCAATAAAGCAGTCGCCACCGCATTCTTGTTGAAATTTGTACAAAAGGATTTTGAATATTTGCCTGGAGGTAAAAAGGATGAGGGATTGACCGGCCCCTTTCCGGAGGAGGTGATTGCCTCTAAATCGGGTGATGATAAGGGTAAAGCAGTATTGTTCTCATGGCTGGTCCGAAACCTGTTGCGACTGCCGGTTATCGGGGTACAGTTTCCGGGCTGTTTTTCAACAGCAGTCGGTTTGAGCGACCAACTTGACGGAGATGGGTATTTATTGAAACACTCTAAATATATCCTTGCTGATCCAACTTCCCCGAATGCCCCCGCTGGCGTTTTAATGCCTGAACTCAGCGGTCTTAATCCTCTGCTCATCGAATTGCCAGGCCAGGGTTCCCTGCAGAATAGTAGCTCGGAGGTATGGAAACTTGCCTATAAGATGGGTGCCAGGCGAGGTGGGGCAAGTCAGGATATCATTTTTGACCGGCAGGGAAGAGCACTTGTCACTGGCTATTTCCCCGGGAAGGAATCGAATAATCCCTTTGTTGCATGCTTTTCGGAAGGTAATTCACTTCAATGGATACGGAGATTTGAAGGTGACGGAAATGCCGCCGCGTTTGCAATTACAAAGATGACTGATGATGAAATTTATGTGGCCGGATCCTTTAGTGGAAAACTTGAAATGGATGGTAAAACAATACAAACATCCGCTGAAAAGAGAGGTTTATTTCTTGCCCAGTTTAATCAGATTGGCGAACTAATCTGGATGAAGCCTGTTCCAATCGATTCAACCCTGCAGGATCGGCCATTGGCTTATCTCGTAAAATTTGACCGGTCCGGGAATGAGATACATATCCAATGGAGAAATGAAGATTTAAGAAATGTGAAATGTGGCTTCAGTGAAGTAAATGAAACGGGTTTAACGTTTACCGGGTATGGAAATTTCAGTACTTTCAAAACTCGAAAATACCGTGATCATGGGAAAAATGGGGATGACAGTGAAATAATTAAGAGATCCAAACTGTTGAAAAGCAAACAATGTAACCCCAAAGTTGAAGCTCTTTTGGCGGTTTTGAAATTGCTGCAGAGAGAGGGTAATGAGGTTACCGGAAATCAGATTCAGAAATTTATCAATCACAATAATCCATTTTTTGCGACCGTCTATCCATTCATGTTTAACCTCTACGGGCGGATTGCTCTTCTGAAAAATGAGAATGGAATGATTTCGTTAAAGACTAACGATTATAAATCGCTCATTTACAATAACCTCAAAATAGAGGACGGTGCCAAGTTTCTGATCTCTGAATGCGATAATGGCGATGTAAGGATTGATGGCATATCCGGATTCCGGAATATGGCGAACCCGGTGGACTTACCTCTGAATAGCATTTTAATCGATTTTTCAGCCGGAAATTTGATCATCGATTATGATGAAGATCATATGCTGAAAACTATATGGTTGGAGCCTAAGCCATAGAATTCAGACATACACGCCATTAGGCTATTTAACGATTAGGCGTGTTCCCTTCCACCGTTATACTTTTGCCCGGATCGGTGAAGCGCCGGGATTGGCTCTTCCCAAAAGGAGGAACAGAATTTTTATGATTCCATAAAGCACGACAAGGGTAAATATAATAGCTGCCCCTGAAGGAATATCATACAGGTAGGAGATGGCCAGCCCGATCACTGAACCCAGGAAACCAAAAGCAATCGAATAAAAAATCATGACATCAAATCTTTTGGTAAACAGATTGGCAATGGCCTGTGGAATTGTCAGCAGCGACATCACCAAAATTATTCCAACAACTCTGATATTGAGTACGATAGTTAATGCTACCAGACTGATCAAAAGGGCATTAAAGAGCCGAACCGGGGCATTGTTGGTGAGCGCAAACTCTTCATCAAATGAAACGAAGATAATCATCCGGTAGAATATCAGGAAGAAGCCAATGATGAACACTGAAAGGAAAAAGAGAAACAGCAGATCATTTTTGGAGACGGTGAGAATGTTCCCGAATAAATAGCTCATCAGATTTGGAGCATAACCCGGTGTAATAAAGATGAAAATTATCCCGAGGGCCATTCCCAACGACCAGAGCATCGCTATTGCTGAATCTTCACGCAGGTTGGCTTTTTTGGTAAACAGCTCTATTCCAAGTGCCGAAAGAATACCAAAACCAATTGCTCCCAGTATAGGATCTATTCCAAAATAATATCCCATTCCAATCCCGCCAAAAGAGGCGTGGGTAATTCCTCCGCTGATAAAAACTATCCTCCGCGAAACGATATAAGTTCCTATTATTCCGCAGGTTATGCTTGCCATAAACGCAGCAAGAAAGGCATTCCTGAAAAATTCAAAGTTAAACAGTGCAATCAGGGTGTGCATCAGGAGATATGTTTATGTAAAACAGTGTGGGGGATATCGCCGTGCGAAATGATCTGTATCGGGCATTCATACGATTTTAACAATTCAGGGGTTACTGCACTCCCGGAATGATAATGTAATGAGCCATTTACGCAGGCATATGATTTCACATAGGTCGAGATGGTCCCCAGGTCATGCGAGACTAAAAGAATCGCAAGTTTATCATTAAGGAGCTTTAGCTTCTCGTACAATTCCCGCTCAAAACGGTTATCCACATAAGTATTTGGCTCATCGAGAATCAGCAGCCTTGGTTCATTGACCAGCGCGCGACACAACAGTGCCCGCTGAATTTGTCCTCCTGAAAGCTCACCTATCGCCTTATGACGAATGCCAAAGATTCCCATCTCATTCATCAGATCGTTTGAACGCTCATTCTCTGAGCTGCTGTACCGCCCGATCAGACGTTTGCGCGACATCAGACCTGACCGCACCACATCAAAAACAGTCACCGGAAATTTGCGGTCGATATTGTTGATTTGGGGCAGGTATCCAATTCGGTGGGCGCTCCCCCCAGTCATTGACTCTGCAAAATTTATCTCTCCGGCCATCGGCGTTATTAAGCCCAGCAAGGCCTTTAAAAGGGTGGTTTTCCCCCCTCCGTTCGGCCCGATCACGCCAATGAAGTCATCAGGTTGAATGGAGAGATTGACTCCGCGTAAAACGACATTTTGACCATAACCGGCTGATAGATTACTGATTTCGACAAGTGATTCCATGATATTACGATTATTGGTGTGCTCCGGAGATCTTCCGGGCAATGTCAATCATCTGATCCGGCCAGTTGTAATCAAGCGGATCAATCTGTAAAATCTGACTGCCGGTTTCCCTGGCGATAATCTCGGCATTCCTTTTATCAAACTCCTTCTGTATCAGGACAATCTTGATCTGACCTGTTCTGGCAGCATCGATAATTGTCTGCAAATGTTTGGGTGAAGGGACTTTCCCTTCAAATTCAATGGAAAGCTGGTCAAGTCCGTAGTCGCGTGCCAGGTATCCTAATGCCGGGTGAAAAATGATGAATTTTTTGGAATGGCCGTCTGCCAGTAACTTAGTTACCATTGAGTCGGTTTTGGCAATTTCAGCCAAAAGGGCGTTGAGATTTTTCAGAAAGGTGTCTCCATGCTCAGCATCAATCTGCATCATCCCATTATAGATATTTTCTGCAATTAGCCGGGCTGTTTTTGGGGAGGACCAGATGTGCGGATCAACACCTTTGATATGCTCCGGATCATCCTGCTGCTCATCCTTGATTAAATCAATCCTTTTGGAGGTTGCAAAGACCCGGAGATTCTGGTTTGAAGAGCTGTAGTTCTCCAGCCAGACCTGTTCAAATCCAAGATATCCGATCGAAAAATAGGCCTGAGCCTCACTCAGTAACATCATTTGTTTGGGGGTGGGTGCATACGTTTCGGGACCGGCGCCGGGCGGAACAGTTACTTCAACCTTGTAATTGCTGCCAACAATCTTGTCGGCAAAATACTTCAGCGGGAGAATACTCACAAAAATTACTTTATGTTTTGATTTTGGTGCGTCCGAAAAGCACCCGGAAAGCAAAATTCCTACGAACAAATATCCTAAATATCTTCTCATTTTTTCATTTTTTCACGCCCTCACTCCCTCCAGACGCACAGCTCTGCGTCTCTCCATTCCTTCCTTCCTCACTCCGTCCAATCCTCCCTTTTTTAGGCGGCACCGGGTCATATCCGTGCGTTCCCCAGGGATGACATTTCGATAATCGCCTGATTGCCAGATAAAGTCCCTTAATTGGTCCATGAATTTTCAAGGCATCCAGCGCATATTGCGAACAGGTAGGAATGTGGCGGCATGATGCCGGAGTTAAAGGAGAGATGGCATATTTGTAAAAATAGACCAACAGCATCAATAGTCTGATGATGATCCATCTGATTCCATCAAGCACCTTCCTGAACATCTATTTTTTCACTTTGTATAAATCATCGATCTTTACCACTTCAATTGTTGTTGAGTCTTTCAGTGTCTTGGAAATCAATCCATAAGGAGCCACAACAATTTCATCGTCAGGGTTTAGTCCCTGTATTATTTCGATGTTCGTATTGTCCTGAATACCAGTCTTTACCTTAACCTGGCGAGCCAGATCTTTTCGTTTAACGAAAACCACTTCAAATTGCTCCGGTTCTTTCAATGCCACTTTATCCTCACTCTTATTTGTTCCTTCAACATCTGCAACAGGTTCATTGTTCACTTTTTTTGAATTTCCATTATTTGCGCGGGTGGTGACAGCCTGAATGGGAATTGAAATAACGTTATGCCTGGTTTTTGTGCGGATCTCAACAGTTGCCGACATCCCAGGCAGGAAGGGATACTTATGCAGCTGGCTGATTAATAAGTCTTTGTACGATTCTTCCAAAAGCAATATCTTCACATTAAAATTGGTCACCTGGTCTGTGGTAGTCCCTGAAACATTGGCGGAACTGGCAATTTCGGTGACCTTACCTCGGAATTTCCGCTTCATGTAGGCATCTATCTGGATAACGGCAGTATCTGATTTTTCCACATTTACGATATCATTCTCATTGACTTCCACTTTCACCTCCATCTTGGTCAGATCGGCGATACTCATAAGTTCTGTCCCGGCAAACTGATTCGTCCCAACAACCTTCTCCCCTTTTTCGACATTCAGTTTGGAAACAGTGCCGGAGATGGGGGAGTAAATCTTTGTTTTGGTAAGGTTTTCCTGGGATTGGCTGAGACTTGATTCAGCGCTTTTTGTGGAATAGCGTGCAGCCTGAACCTCTGCCACAGCAACTTTATAGTCCGCTTCAACTGTTTCGAAATCAGATTTGGCAATCGTATTCTTTTCAAAAAGCTGCTTGGATCTTTTGTAATTCAACTCCTTTTGAATCAGCTGAGCCTCGGCCTGGGTCATCCGCGCTTTCTGACTGTTCAAAGCAGCCTCGTTACGGTTACGATCCGAGATGTAAATATCGGGTCGGATCACCACGAGTAAATCCCCCATTTTGACTTCATCCCCCTCTTTCACAGGAAGTTCAATGATCTCCCCAGGCACTTCAGGACTGATTTTCACCACCTTTTGAGGTTCCACTTTCCCGTTGGCTGTAATGATCTCGGTGATATCTTTCTTTTGAACCTTTTCTACTGCCACTTTTACGGCCATTTCTTTTCCAAACCAACCGGCTTTTTTCCCCGCAATAAGAAGGATAATCAAAACAATGCCCAGGATAGAGAAATAGAGCACTTTGTTATTTTTCTTTTTCATTGGTATCAATTGTGTTTTTTGTGGCCTTATTGATTCAAAAAATATTCGTGCATAATGCTCATCATCAGAATTTTTGACTAGGGTTCCTATCGACCATGGAACATCTGCTCTCATCAGAATGATCAGCCAGATATTCTTTAAATAGGAGGATTATGAAAGTCTAAAATTACAAATAATAATGGAGCATTAAAGAAAAGGGACGAAAAATGGTACGGTTCCGGTCCCCTTACATAACAATGAATCTCCGGACACGATTTTTTACAAAGAAATGTGGAAGAACAAATTGACAATAGCTAAACTAATTCATCTTTTCTGCTGAATTTATGATTTTGGTCCGGATCCCTCTTTTTCGCGTGTTTTCCTGAAAAATTCGACTATCCGGGACAGTAAACCGTATTCTGCCAGGTCACTTTTAAAATCCTCTGGTAGGGTATATTCGCCCTTTGAATCATTCAACCGGCCCCTCTCCTTATGAAAACCTTCACACATCCTGCCAATCAGTTCAATACCTTCATTTCTAATTCTTTTGCGAAAATAGACAAGGTCTGAGGGGTCGCATGGAAACTTCCACTGGAATTCCGATTCTCCGCAAAAATACTGAAAGTAAGGATTTTGAATCCATTGTTCCATCACCGCCAAATCGCCCAGATTATAGATAATTTTGAGCATCATCAATCCCACCATGATGCGGATAGGCACTCCGGGTTTGCCGGTATTGGAATAGAGGCTTCCAAAGTCATCCTCAAACTGTTTCCAGTCGATTTTAGCGGATAAAACAACCAGCTCATGGGCAGGATTAATGATTTCGATTAATATCGGACGAAAAATATTTCGTTGTTCCTGAGAGGGTAGTTTGCCTTTCATCTTTAAATAATTATGTTTTTAAAAGGCCAGTTGGAATCGAAGGTCAGCGCAGCTAATAACATGTCGTTTGGTGAATTCCCAACCAGACTGTTTCATACGGTATTTGCCTCTAAATTATGCATAATTGATTTATTTAAAGCCATAAAGATCAGTAAGATATTAACAATACGGCGATAAAATACCAACAATTTATTTAAATCTTTTGATGAATAGGGAGATGAAGCTCAATGTTATTCGACTTTCTGTTTTATCTGCTTGATAATTAAGTGCCCAGGGAATAAGATTTTTCATTTCCTGATGTTTAATCCCGCCCAGTCACTGTCCCTGAATATTGATCAAAAAGAGGAATTATTATTTTCAGATAGCCATTTTATCCTCCAAACACCGGGTTATAAACCCCGCATCCGGACCGCCAGGGAACCGTGGGAAGTAATTAATTCTCCAAAGTGAATTTTAAACTCAATATTCTTCCAAATTATTCGGGAAAGGTGATCGTTATCCGTGTAGGTAAACGCATTTTTTCTATATATTTGACCCTTCTTTTCAGCTAATTAAAATTCTTCTTTACCCAGTTTTTATTTCGTTATGTTCCGAAAGCCTAAATTCAAACAGTGGTCGTGGCTACCATTTTTTATTGGTTTGATGGTCTGTACTATCTTGCTGTTTACCGGCAATAAAGCGGTGCACCTCACTTCATCTGATGATTATTGTCAAAAGTGTCACATACACCCGGATGCCGATGCATCGTGGAAAAAATCAACCCATTTTTACAACCGTAGTGGCGTCAGGGTACACTGTGTCGATTGTCATTTGCCACCCAAAGACGATTACCGATACCTGCCTCAAAAGGCTAAAACCGGATTGCACGATCTCTATGCCTACTATTTCAGGGATAAGAAATCTTTTAATTGGGAAGATAAGAGGTTATTGGAACATGCAGTCAAGATAGTTTATAATGAATCGTGCATAAAATGTCATCAAAACCTCTTTTCCAAAGGACTTTCCGAAGAAGGGGGTACCGCTCATCTTTATTATGAAAAAAACGCAGAGAAACTTGATCTGCAATGTATTAATTGTCACCTTGATGTCGGGCACTACAATCCTAACTACAAACATGCAAAAATGACAGGCATACCGCAGACTGGTACTGCTTCCCAAAATTTATTTACCGCCCCGGCCAAAATATCAACTTTTGAAAATTTTAAGGAGTTCATACCCAAAAGCGCGATTTCCTTTCAGATGATCGCCGTAAAAGGGGGGACCTTTAAAATGGGTAGTCCTGATAATGAGCCATTCCGGAAAAGCGACGAAGGACCAGTGCGAAACGTAACCATTTCTCCCTTCTTCATGGGTGAAGTTGAAGTTTCGTGGGACGAATTCTGGACCTTCTTTGCATCCACCATGTCGGAGGGCCGCGTCGATCCCAATCTGGTGATGGCCCATAATGCCAATTCTCCCGACGCAGTAACCGGACCAACTCCACCTTTCGGAATTCCTGACCAGGGTTGGGGAAGCGGGAAACGACCGGCTATCACGATGACCCATTATTCAGCCAGTACTTACTGTCAGTGGCTCTCGAAAGTTACCGGCAAACATTACCGGCTGCCAACCGAAGCCGAATGGGAATATGCCTGCCGGGCCGGCAGTGAAACACCTTACTTCTTTCCGGGCGATCCGAAAAGGTTATCCCAGCAGGGTCTGCGCAGTAAAGTATTCGGGGCCGATACCTCAAATATCAGCCGGTACGTGGTTTATGCCTTGAATTCTTCGGGAAAAACCCAGGAACCGGGTTTTGTTAAAGCAAATCCCTTTGGGCTGAAGAATATGCTGGGAAATGTACTCGAGTATTGCTCGGATTATTATGCTGAAAACGCCTATTCCAAAACCGGAACCTCAGTTACAGATCCGAAAGGACCTGCCTCCGGTGAAGAACATGTGGTCCGCGGCGGGAATTACTCCTATGATGCCAAAGATCTCAGGGCTGCCTCCAGAGGCCTTACCCATACTGTGGATTGGCTGAAAACCGATCCACAGCAACCTAAAAGCATCTGGTGGTATTCCGATATTAAGGGGGTAGGCTTCCGTGTCGTGTGCGATGCAGACCAATCATTAACCAATAGATAAACTAAGGATAGATTCTAATTAATTAAACAAGAAAATCATGACTAAAAAGAATTCATTGAGCAGAAGAGACTTTTTTTCAACTACAGCCGTGGTAGGTGTTGTCGGAACTATCGGAGCCGGTGCTGTTTTGGCTTCATGTTCCGGACCGGAAAAGCTGGTCCCGTTAAAGTCACTCGCAGGGGCCTATATCCCTAACCTTGTTGATAAAGCCGATGATGGCAGACTTCTGAAGGCCGGAGTGATTGGTTGCGGTGGACGCGGATCGGGTGCAGTCCAGAATTTCCTCGATGCAGTTCCTACCAATGTACAGATTGTCGCATTAGGGGATCTGTTTCAGGATAGGATTGATGATTGCCGTAAAGCGCTAAAAGAAAAACATAAAGTAGAAGTTCCTGATAATATGTGTTTTACTGGATTTGATAACTATAAAAATGTACTCGCTTCCGGTATTGATCTTGTCATAATTGCCACACCTCCCGCCTTCCGTCCTACCCATTTCCAGGCCGCTGTTGAAGCAGGAAAACATGTGTTTATGGAAAAACCGGTATGTGTCGACCCTGTTGGGGCCCGCTCAATCATGGCATCGGCCAAAAAAGCCGAATCTCAGGGACTTTGTGTCGTTACCGGAACTCAGCGTCACCACCAGAGAAGTTATGTCGAGAGTTTCAAACAGATTCAAAGCGGCCTGATCGGAGAAATTGTGTCAGGGAATGTTTATTGGAACCAATCGATGTTATGGTACCGGGAACGGAAAAAGGAGTGGTCGGATATGGAATTCATGGTACGTGACTGGGTAAACTGGAAATGGCTCTCCGGAGACCATATCGTTGAGCAGCATGTCCATAATCTCGATGTATTCAATTGGTTCTTTGGCAAAAAGCCGGTTAAAGCAGTAGGATTTGGAGCCAAACAACGCAGGTTGTCGGGCGATCAGTACGATATGTTCAGTGTCGATTTTGAGTACGAAGGTGGCATTCACCTGCACAGCATGTGCCGTCAGATTGACGGATGTGAAAACAACGTGTCGGAGCATATCCAGGGAACAAAAGGTTCCTGGAGCAGCAATACCATGGAAATCAAGGACCTTCAGGGCAATATTCTTTGGAAATATGATGCGGAGAAAGAGAAAGCCGAGTTCAAACAGATCAATCCGTATGTATTGGAACACGTTGACTTTGTGAACCACATCCGGTCAAATACCCCGATCAATCAGGCTGAAGAGACGGCCGTTTCCTGTCTGACCGCAATCATGGGCCGGGAATCAGCTTATTCAGGTGCAGCGGTTACCTGGGATGAGATTTCCAATTCCTCTTTGAATTACCTGCCTGAAAAACTGGAAATAGGGAAGATGGATATGAGCGGATATGTCGTTCGTGTTCCGGGTAAACCTAAAGAAGAGAAGAAAGGGTAATTGTAAAGAATTCAAAGCCAATATAAATATCCCTGCTGCTGAAAAGTGGCAGGGATTGCTATTTCTGGCAATCGGCATCTGACAACTGGCTTATGACTTTCCCGGACAATTACGCGGCATATCCAACAGACCGAAATGGAGATCAATCAAAAACCATTGGATATTCGGGCAAGTTGCCAGCTGCAAATAGCCAGCCGATTCAATTTTAAACCCCTAACAGTCTTCAGCCTAAACCCCTGATTTCTTTACTAATTCACCTCAAAATGGACCGGGTCGTGGTAATTTTTGTAGGTTCCCCCCCATAACAAACCGTGCCGTTTGGCAATTTCAGGCACCCGTGATGCAAGCCACAAGGATTTTGAACTCCCTTTCCGTAACTGAATGATCCGCAATCCATCCCGTTTATAAAGAATCAGGTCAATAGCACGGCCCAGGACATGCCGGCTTTTGCTGACCGAAGCATTTCTGGGATTATCCCGCTTCAACTGAATCTGCGCCTCTCTGGACCGCAATCCGCTGATTATTTCTACTTTCCAGGAAGTTTCCTTTTCAATGTCGGCAATAAAATGATTAAACTTCGCTGCACACTCCTCATTTGCCTCTTCAATATTACTTATCACTGCATGGTTATTATAGCGTATGCGCAGGTCATAAACAATGGTATAACAGAGATATGAGACTGATAAAATAATGATAACCAAAAGGATAGCCATTGAGTATCGCAAGAAGGGTTTTCGGTTCTTAGAGGCCATTTTAGTTAATTAATTCTTGATCCGATCATATTTACCTGCAGAATATAAACGAGTTAATCCGGAATTAGCTTGACCTAACCTGGGAAATTAAAACAAGTTTAGTGCTGGTATATTTAGGCTGCGAAATTAACACCATTCTCCAAACTTGTCAATGACCCGGCTTAATTTATCTTTTTTCTAAACGAGAATAAATCTTTTCAGGATGGATTGTTAAAGTTTTGTTTGTAATTTTATTGCCAATTAATTAACGCTTAACGAAACAAAATAAGGAATCATGAATAGAAAATTACGCATGGGAATGGTAGGCGGAGGTACTGACGCTTTTATTGGTGCAATCCATCGTCTGGCCGCTTTTATGGATAACCAGATTGAGCTGGTTTGCGGGTGCTTTAGTATCAATCCTGAAATTTCACTCTCTTCAGGAAAGTCGTATTTCCTTCCGGAAGATCGGGTATATAAATCTTATCAGGAGATGTTCGAGAATGAGGTAAAACTGCCTGAAGGGGAGCGGATGGATTTTGTAACTATTGTAACGCCAAATTTTGCCCATTTTGAACCTGCAATGATGGCTCTTGAAAATGGTTTTAATGTAGTGATTGATAAACCAATAACCTTTACCCTTGCCGAAGCTAAACTGTTAAAAGCTAAGGTTGAACAGACAGGCCTGACCTTAGCGCTCACCCATACCTACTCCGGTTATCCGGCAGTTAAGGAGGCTCGCGAAAGGGTTCGTCGCGGTGATTTCGGTAAAATCAGAAAAGTCTTTGTCGAATATCCGCAGGGATGGCTTTCATCAAAACTCGAGGATATGGGAAATGCACAGGCTTCGTGGAGAACCGATCCAAAACGTTCCGGCAAAGCGGGGTGCATGGGAGATATCGGTACGCATGCCCATCATCTGGCCGAATATGTCACCGGACTTAAAACAGTTGAAATTTGTGCGGAACTCAATGTCTTTGTTCCTGGCCGGTTACTCGACGATGACGGGGCTGCCTTGCTGCGTTTCGACAATGGGGCCAGGGGAGTTCTTGTCGCCACCCAGATTGCAGCAGGTGAGGAAAATAACATCAGACTTAGGGCTTATGGAGACAAGGGGGGACTGGAATGGCACCAGCATGAACCAAACACGTTGTTTATAAAATGGGGTGACAGGCCTGCTGAAATTGTCCGGGTAGGAAATGGCTATATGAGCGCTATCGCCCAGCAAAATACCCGTACTCCGGGCGGTCATCCTGAAGGCTATCTCGAAGCTTTTGCCAATATCTACCGCAATTTTTCGCTCACAGTGAGGGCTAAAATGAACGGAGAAACCCCTAAAGCGGAATGGCTTGACTTCCCGACCGTTGAAGATGGAATCAGGGGAATGCAATTTATCGATACGGTTGTGGAAGCCGGATACAACGATCAGGTGAAATGGGTCAAATTTGCAGAATAACCATAAACTAAAAATAATGAAACGTGCAGTAACACTTTTTACCGGCCAATGGGCTGATCTTACACTGGAAACAGTAGCACAAAAAGCCAAATCGTTCGGCTACGATGGTCTCGAACTGGCATGCTGGGGCGACCATATCGAAGTGGAGAAAGCCGACCAGGCTTATTGTGACGCCAGATTAGCCTTGCTGAAAAAATATGACCTGAAGCTTTTTGCCATTTCAACCCACCTGGTTGGCCAGGCCGTATGTGATAATCCGGATAGCCGCCATAAAGGGATGCTTTCGGCAGAAATCTGGGGCGATGGTGATCCCGAGGGGATCCGTCAACGCGCTGCGGCCAATGTGATCGAGACCGGAAAGGTTGCAAAACGACTTGGACTAAAGGTTGTCAATGGCTTCACGGGGAGTTCAATCTGGCAATACCTCTACTCTTTTCCGTCGGTTTCACAGGAGACAATCGACGCAGGTTATCAGGATTTTGCCGAACGTTGGATTCCGATCCTGGACGCCTACCAGGAGATAGGGATGAAATATGCCCTGGAGGTCCATCCCACCGAGATCGCCTTTGATATCGAAACTGCAAAACGGGCACTCAAGGCGCTTAACAATCATCCTGCTTTTGGATTCAACTTTGATCCGAGCCACTTCGGCTATCAAGGGGTTGATTACGTAAAATTTATCTACGAATTCAGCGACCGGATTTTCCATGTCCATATGAAGGATGTCACCTGGAACGACCAGCCGGGTACTATCGGGGTGTTTGGAGGCCATACTGAATTTGGAGATAACCGACGTTTCTGGAATTTCCGGAGTGTGGGTCGCGGAAGAATCGACTTTGAAAAAATCATCCGGGCATTAAATGATATCGGGTATACAGGACCACTCTCCGTGGAGTGGGAAGACAGTGGCATGGACCGCGAAATGGGCGCCGCAGAGTCTTGCGAATTTGTGAAAAAAGTTGACTTTTCTCCTAGCACACTCGCTTTTGATGCGGCATTCAGCAAAGAATAAATTAAAATAGAAATCGGAAAAAGGCTGGACACAAATCCAGCCTTTTCTCCCCCTTGTTTGCAACGAGGGGGAAGTTGCGAGTCGTTTAAAACGATAAATAATCATCTAATTCATTTGACAAACACTGATTTGCACTAGATGCAAACCACTCCATTAAGCCTTTTTTCACCCGAAATATTTTGTAAATAATTCCAGCAGATATCACGGATTAACGCAGAACTGAAAGATTTCTGCGAAAATCTGTGGGATCAGCGGGCCATAAATAATAACTTAATTTTCAATGCAGGTCAACGGTAAAAATTATCACACAATATGGGTTCATCCGGATAACAACCAAACTATCCAGGTGATTGACCAACGTAAGTTACCCTTTGAATTTCAGGTCATTGAATTAAAGACACCCTCTGACACCTTCGAAGCAATCCAAAATATGACTGTCCGTGGGGCGCCACTAATCGGAGTTACGGCTGCATATGGAGTTTACCTGGGATTGGTGAACTCTGATGAAGATACCTGGAAAGCCGGTCTGACTCAGAATGCCCAATACCTTAAATCGGCACGCCCTACTGCAGTAAACCTGGCTTTGTTAATCGATGAACTGATCTCTAAACTCGTCAATTGTATTAGCCTGGAACAAGCATGCAATATTTCCCTGCAGGAGGCAAACCGGATGAGAAACAGGGAAATTGAATGGTCTGAAGCTATCGGGGATTATGGATGCGAATTGATTGAGGCAATCAGCAAAAATAAGAATGGCGCTCAGGTGAATATTCTGACCCACTGCAATGCCGGCTGGCTCGCGTGTATCGACTGGGGAACCGCAACCGCACCGGTTTACAAGGCTTTTCTCAAGGGGATTCCTGTTCACGTTTGGGTGGATGAGACGCGGCCCAGGAACCAGGGTGCACGACTTACGGCATGGGAACTGGCACAGGAAGGTATCCTGCATACCGTAATTCCTGACAATGCCGGTGGTCATCTGATGCAGCATGGACTGGTCGACCTTTGCATCGTGGGAAGCGACCGCACCACATCCACCGGAGATGTTGCCAATAAAATAGGGACCTATCTTAAAGCTCTCGCGGCTAATGACAATGGGGTCCCTTTCTATGTGGCACTTCCGTCCTCCTCCATCGATTTTACCATGAAGGACGGAATCCGTGAGATTCCAATCGAACAACGTGACAGCGAAGAGGTCAGCCATATGGAGGGGGAACTTGAAGATGGTCAAATTACCAAAATGCGAATCATTAACCCCTTATCACCCGTTGCAAACTATGGTTTTGATGTGACTCCCGCCAGATTGGTTACTGCCCTGATCACCGAGAGAGGGATCTGCAAAGCAAATCCTGCTGATATCCAAAAATTATTCCCGGAAAGATGAGATATGTCCGGGTGCGACTTAGAGTCGCGCTCGGACTAATAATTATCCTTACCTTTGTTCAAACTTAACCCCGATTTCATGAACGCTGACCAACCTGCTGAAGGCTCGATAAAATTCTCCTGCCACCTCACGACCGAAAAGATCGAGATTCCTTCGGAACTTTTCATCCCACTGAATTACTGGAGGGAAGAGATGTGGCAAAAATCCTTAATTGGAGCCTATCCCGATGGGATTGGATATGGTAATATCTCCATCAGGGTGCCGCAGAGTGATCAGTTTTATATCTCCGGAACTGCAACGGGGGGAATCCCTGAACTCAATCAGGTTCACTACCCCCTGGTCGAACGATGTGACCTGCTCCAAAACGCAGTATGGTGCAGGGGAGTTGTGAATGCTTCTGCCGAGTCGATGAGCCATGCAGCCATCTATTCCTGCAGCAGCGATATTGGCGCAGTGATCCATATCCACAACCGTGAGCTTTGGGAAAAGTACCTGGATATTCTTCCTGCAACAGCAAAAGAGATTGAATACGGCACCCCGGAAATGGCTTTTAAGATCATCCGGCTGATGAATCTTCCCGAGACTCAGCAGAAGAGAGTCTTTGTGATGGGAGGCCATAGGGATGGAATTATCTCATTTGGCAAAACGGTTGAGGAGGCGGCGAGACGAATACTTAATTTGGAAGAGGTTAAATAAGGATAGGCTTTGAGATGGTAAGTGAAAGAATGTGCCAATACGGCAATTTGAAAATTTGATAATGCGGCATGTGGATCATATATTGATTCAGAAAGGGATAGACATTATTTTACACAGATTAAATTCAGAATAAAAATTGTAAAATACAAAGTTAAAATTCTATTGGTTCTAATTTATATTTATTCACACGTTACCAGCTGCTAGTGGCAAGTAGCCAGCAGCCTTTAACTATTAATCATTTTCTGTCATGCCCAAAATCGCCATTATCGGAGGATCCGGACTCGAGAATCCTGAAATCCTTAAACAACCGCAGCGGATTACCCTTGAAACACCCTATGGTGATCCAAGTTCAGATTTTATTTGCGGGAAAATCGGGGGAGTGGAGGTTGTCCTCCTTTCACGGCACGGTCGCGAACATACGATTCCGCCTACACAGGTTAACAACCGGGCCAACCTTTACGCAATCAACCAATTGGAATGCACGCACATTCTTGCCACAACTGCCTGCGGTTCGCTGCGCCAGAATATAGGCAGGGGAGACCTGGTTATTCCGGATCAGTTTATTGATTTCACGCGGCACCGTAAAGTGACCTTTTTTGAAACTTTCGAATCGCACGAGATGAAGCACACCCCGATGGCCGATCCGTTCAATGATTATTTGCGCGAAAAGCTCATCTCTGCCGGACATGATCTTGAACTTACGATTCACCCCAAAGGATGCATCCTGACTATCGAAGGACCCCGGTTCTCAACGCGCGCCGAGTCGCATATGTTCCGCGCATGGGGAGGGGATATGATTAATATGAGTACGGCCCCCGAATGTATGCTGGCCAATGAGCTGGGCATCCCTTATGCCGCCATTGCTATGGCAACCGACTTTGACAGCTGGAAAAAGGATGAGGCGCCGGTCTCCTGGGAGGAAATCCTGAAGGTCTTTGGTCTCAATGTACATAACGTGGTGAATATTTTGCTAAAAGTGATTCCGAAAATTTAAATTGCGTAGAAATAGTTGGAAAATACGGGGTAATTGAGTAAAATTGCACTCCGAAATTCATTAATGGATTTTTAGGGCCTATAGCTCAGTTGGTTAGAGCATCTGACTCATAATCAGGGGGTCGCAGGATCATGCCCTGCTGGGCCCACCCACTGATATAGAGGAGGTTACAAGTTTTTGTTTCCTCCTCTTTTTATGTCCGGTTTAAATTTAGTTTAAACTTTATACTAAAGTTACCATATTTTACTGATATTTATGACTTGTATTTTCACTATCAATTTAACAAAAAGTTAAAATTTATTATTTTTGATTAAAGAAAGATATCACATTGAATATAAACCAACCATCGATTCCCTTGAATACTTGGGGTTTTGAGGAAACACCATCTTTTTGAATTCCTACACCATCTTCATATGGATTAATCGCAACTATCTTGCTAAACGGGATTTTAAAGCTTGTGATAGATGAAGAGAAATAAAAATGTTTGGTTGTAACGACTCCCAATCCAGTGGTTTTAAAGTTCATTTCTTCTATTCTAACAGGATTCCCTTTAAATGCACTTACTCTATAATAGAGTCCTTTAGCAATTTTCATACTCAATCCTTGACTACTTCCTTGATAAACTGTCCTAGTTCTATGTTCAAAATAACTGACATGGTGAAAGACCCATATTATTGATTCATTCTTTTGAAATAGGATGGGAATTTGTTCATTTACATCAACCCTTTGTGCAGGTATTATACCTTCAAAAATATCTCTTAAAATTGAACCCTTAACAACTTTAGATATTGAATCATTTTTGTTCAATACCTTCTGATCATAATTGAAGTGCTGCATAAAATCATAAATATTCGCTTCTTCATCTTTGGAAATGATTCCATCTTCGAGAAAATAGTCTACTGCTCTATCGAACCCTCTCACATGCAAATCTATGATTTCGTAATTCTTTATATAACTTCTTTTGGCGATTGATATGCTATCATTTTCAAGCAAATTCAAATCTGAATTATTTATTATAGCTGATTTAACATTTTTAATAATTTCCATTTTCCCATTAATATAGACTAGTTCACAAGCCGAATGCAATTTTTTGAATAATCCAGCTTTCTGACCGCAGTAAATGCACCTTTTGCTCAATCTTTGATCAATAAGATTCTGACACTTTAATATAAATAGTTTCAATGAATGCTTTATTCTATATTCATTATCTTTTATGTTCTCCGTCTCTGGTGCTAAAAAAGTATCAAGTTCAAATATGTTCGCATTTCTTGCAAGTGCTTCTTTATCTTCAATGTTTGCAAATTCTAAGAATTGATCATAGCCCAAATCAAATAGGCTCTGAAGTTCAACTTTATGCAAAGCTTCATTTTTAGTTATTTTATCATCATCTCTGTAGATTTTTATTAGTTGTTTCAAGATGATATCTTGAATTTCTTTTTTTTTAAAATTATAAAAATCGCCTTCTACGATTTTAAATTTCTTTTTAAGGATATTGGCAATCGTCATTTCATAACTTGTCAAAATGTAGTCATCCAAGATAATATTAAAGAAATGTAATATTAAATCAAGCGTCTCATTTTTTATTTCAGAAATATCTTGAATTTTGTATTTGGATAAAATATTGTCGAAATGCATATTGTTATTTGAAATACTTTCAGCAAATTCCTGTAAATAGCCACTGAGTTGATATTCAGAAATAATTTTTAAAAATGCATCTTGAAGATTTAGTTCATCATTTATTAGTCTATCAATATTTCCCATTTTCTTGTTTATCTCAGATTTAAAATATAGTTTAAATTTTAACCAAAAAGTTATCTTTTTTGCTGACTATTATATCTTACATTTTCTTTTGATATAACTAAAAGTTATTATTAAGACTATTTTTTTTTGCATCCTGTTTTGCTTTTTTAATATCAGCATTTTTTACTTGCTGTAGAAACATTCCAGCAGTTAGACCAGATCCAATGCAATCTTTCGAATAGGCATCAAAGATTTGATTTCTATTTAATCCCATATATTCAAATACATATGCTATTCTTACCTTTTCAATTCCATATTTTAAAATCTTCTCTTGTATTTCATTATCAACGGTAAAATAAACATCAATAAAATATTGAGCATTTAATAAGATAGTCGATACTCTTTCCTTACTCCCTGTAAGGATTGTTCCATCTCCCAGTTTAACTAACATTTCAGGGGTATCTTTCATTCGCAATTCTTCAATTGTATAATTATTGGTTCTGACCCTATATCTCATGAATATATTGTCTGGTAAGCCTAAAAAGGATAAAAAATCTTCTTTTCTTTCAAAATAAATTACAGCATCCTTAAATGTCGTTTGATGCTCAAATGGGAAGAAATATGAGGTGCTGTTTCTTAGACAATCGTCAGCCCATATAGGTGGCGAATTTTCAAGGTGGAAATTTGATGATTTGTTTTTTGATGTTTTTGCAGCTATATTCTTGTGATTTCTTGATAATTGAATTGAATCTCTTTTTAGAGATTCTTTATACTGTTGTTCATATTGAATTTCTAAAGCTGGAGAATGAATTTTCAGAAATTTAATAACATCTTTTTCATCGCCAATTTTTTTTATTTCTTTTCCATCGAAATCAATCAGCCAATTGCTCCATTTTCGACCTGGAGTTTCATCGAAATAACTTTTATTGACAATAATTTTGTCTATATATTCACCTTCTTTTATGAGATCATATTTATCTGCTGGACTTATTTCTTTTGTCTCCTTTGTTTTAGTGTCTAATTTTACTAAAACTCTACTTGTTATCCATTTTGATGTTTGAAAAAATAGATAATCTCCATTGGAAGAAATAGATAAATTTTCTATATCCGTTAAACTATCAGAAGTAGTAAAAGAATTCATACCGACTTTAACCCAATCTTCATGAGTAATATGATCGCAAATATTTTCTTCATTAAGTTTTTCAAGATTAACCTTCATAATACACAATTGTGTTTCCAGACCTTCCTTTTCAACCTTATTATCTTTTTCCCTTATAAAATAAACGACTTTCCGGCTCTGAGTAATTATTGAATTATTATCTTTCCCTTTAAATGTAATTTGAATAAATAAGCCGCTTGCATCAGTTACATAGACATTTTTGTCTTTTACAAAAGTGTTAATGATAGAATGATTTCTACAGAATATGAATATAAACCCTAATAATGAGCACGTTAAAAATACGTTACTCAAACGGTATACTTTTACTTTTGTTATCATGTTTAAAATGTAAATTCAGATTAACTGTTATCAACTATTTTAATGCTTTTCTAATCAGCAATATAAGTTTCTTAGCCAATTTTATTTGATTTATCTATGTTACATTTTTTACACATAAGTTGCATATTTCGGTAGGTTGTCGCACCCCCTTTGGAAAATGGGATAATATGGTCAAACTCTAAATTTTCTTGACTACCACATTTGGCACATCTACCACCATCTCTATTCCAAACCCTATCCATTACTTCTTGAGGAATAGTCTCCCTTTTCCATTCATTATTTATTGATTTATTAAATAACTCACCTGCTTCAATCAACTCATTGTATGCCTCTTTATGCAAACGTCTTCTTCTATCTTTGTCTAATAATTGTTGTTTGATGGCTTCCTTATCAAATTTCTCTTGTTTTTCTATTATTCTCTTGTTTTTTTGAGCTTTCCGAAATTCTATCTCTTTTTCATATTTCTTATAAAATAAATTTCCAACCTCAGAATAATCAATTAATTTATTCTGAGGTAAATATTCCAGGAATTGTTCTAGCGCATATTCGTCCTGCAATAAAACCTGACGGGCTTTGCTCCCCTCATTTTGTCCGACTATTCCGGCGGCTTCCAGCTGATCCATAATTCTCCCAGCCCGGTTATATCCAATCGAGAACCTGCGCTGAATGGCAGAGGTGGAACCAATCTGGTTCATTACGACAATTCTTGCAGCCGCATCGAAAAACTCGTCTCGGTTCCTTAAATCAATTTGAAATAAGTAATTTTCGCAATCTTCATCATCTGAGAATATTTGTAATAATCTTTCTTTTTGTACATCATTTAATTCAAATTCTTCTAACGATTCAGGCCTTTTACCTTCCTTTTTTATATTGTTTAATTCATTTTCTGCAATTATTAATCCTTCTTTTAAATTATTCATATTTTCCAATTGGTCAATGTTTGATGAATTTGTGTTCACTTTTAAACCATTGTTCATCTCATATTCATTTTTTACCTTTTGGAAAACACATTGTATTCTTTCTCTTACAGCTTTTTTTTGATTTAAAAAATTATTCATGATTTCGGATTATTAGGTTTTAATATTTACGTTAATATCCTTTTTCACCTCATCCCATTTCCTAATATGCTCCTGATACTTCAATGTCTGCACCTGTACCATTATTCGGATTTTGAACAAGTAACGTTTTCAAGTTTGTTCCATCAATCGAACAACAGTACAAATATGATGTATAATAGTTGGCACTGGCCTGGCTAGTAGCACTAAAGAAAATTGTTTTGCCGTCTGGCGAAAGTCGAGGATTCATACTATATTGATATAATGGGGTGAATGTTATTGGGATCTTCTTTGCATTTGTACCATCATAATTCATTGTCCAATATTCAACTGACCCAGAATTCCTCAATCCTCCACTGAGATCAACTGCATAGAGTATTAAATTAAGTTGCGATTTTGTTGAGGAGGTCTGAGCCGACGTCTCTTTTTTGCAGCTCATTTGGAATAAAAAAATGGAAATTGAAAATAAGGTCAGCGCTATTGAACCTAAAAAGAGCTTTCTCATAGTGATTAAGGTTTTGGTTTCTACTCATAAGGCTTTTCGGTTTCGCCCCGTTTGAAGAATTGGTATCTGGCTCCAATATGATAATTTTTGATTGGTCAAATTCCACAAAAAAGAGGCGTGGAACTCAACCATATTCGCCTTCTAGGTACCGCCAAGCACCCACGCAACAAATAAGTAAAGCCCACGCCGTGACGTGAGCGTTTTCACTTATTATTCTTGTTGCGTTTTTAAAAATTGGCGGTTTTAGAAAGCAGGAATAAAAGCTAACGCTTCTATATTTTTAAAATCAATGATTTAAAATCTGATCATAGGCACTTAAATTTTTGATTACATCAAAGTTAAATATTGTATTTTACAAAAGTGAGAAAATCCGGGTAATTAATTTATCGTATTCATTTTGGAGCAAAATATTCCGGGATTTCACCTTTGCTTAAATTACAAGCTCACTAAATAACTTTAAGGAACAAGGCATTTCGCAACCTTTCTCATAAGTTTAGGGATTTATTAACTTTGAGAGGATTGTTGCTGTTTTGCCGATTCCTGACATATTAAAGGGATATTTTAATAAAAGTCAACTCCAAATTGTCAAATTCTCTTTGAGGAATAGATTTTGTATTGTTATTAAAATAACACAAAATGATATTAACAGTATGCATATATTGTTATTTAACTATACTCTTAACCTATGAATTGTTAATCACTGTTTTTTATGTATCTGACAATTATTATGTCTGATAAAATGATGATTCTCTATTTAGAAATAAACTCAGTTGGATTGAATTAATTATACTATTTTTGTTTTAAGTAAAATTAATTAAAAGTCTATCAATCAAGTTAATGTCTTGATATTTAGGTAGCAAATTAATTAAATCGAACTTTGTTATTAACGATATTGTTGTTTGAATTGCTCTTGCTTTTTTGATAATTTCAGGATCAAATGCAAATAATTTTTCTGTATCAGCCATTGCGTCTCTATAATTTTGTCCAGTACTGTTCCAATTAGAACCATTATCAATATAATTCATATAATATTTTGCGAAATATGTTGCTAAGCCTTCTTCAAGTCTTGTGGCTGCGATGTTCCTATTTGGTCCTAAACAATGAAATGCTTCGTGAGAAAGCATATATAAACATTGGGTATAATCTAGTTGCGCATAAGTAGGCAAATGAATTAAAATTTGTTTATTTTGTTCTGGACCAAGATGGTATATGTGCTGACCATTTGAAATAAATTCAAATCCCAGCAGTATATACGACATGTCTCTATTGCCAAATAGTTCTTCTGCTTTAAGAATCATTTGACCAAACCTCGAGGATAATGACTTTTCAAATTCATCAATATTCGGATTTGGATCAGCAATAATAATTTGACTATCAATTGTTGCCTGTAGTCCCATAAAATATAATATTATGTTGCGTTAATAATAATTTATGGTAGCTATATATTTGTTTACACAAGAACAAATATATAGTTAACTTTGTGATTGACAAGAATTATTAAAAAATTCAATTAAATGCAACAAAATCAAAAAAAAATCGTTATATTGAATAAAGAAATTAAATTGTTATTTTTGATCACTTTAAAAATTTACTTAAAATAAAAACAATGAATACTCGCCATTTAAATATTCCACTTAATGCAGTTCTTGTACAAGATCCCAAAATCGGAGGTTATACTGCATATTTTAAACAATTCCCTGATATTGTTGCTGAAGGGGATACTGATGATGAAGCAATGAAAAATCTGACTGATGCTGTTTATGATGTTTTTATGTTCAAAGGTAAATTAACAGAAAAAGAAACAGATCAAAATTATAAGATTATTGATAAAACAGCCAGCTTTAGTTTTTAGTTAAATTCGATAAAAAATGACGAGAGCTGACTTATATGACTGGCTACAATCCCATGGCTGCACTTTCAATCCTATTCAAGAGTATAAAGCCAATGTTATTTATGTAGAAAATACACAAAGATGTCTCCAATACTGGATAAACCTGCCTATTGACGAAAGACCTGTAAGGGATTTTACTGTATATAAAACATGTATGTCTTTATGTGTCCCAATCCCAAAACACGTGGAATATATGGAAGATGTAGCAAATAGAATTGAGGAAGACGATAAAATACAAAAAAGAAAAAGTCCTTAATTGGGCTGCCTCTAATTGTTTTTTTCTACCTCATCATAAATTTCAATAGGCCTCTTCCATCCTTACACTCTTCAGGGTATTCCCTTTGAAACCGCTCAAGATCAAAATCGACATGATAAAAATCTAAAAGTTCAGTGCATTCATTTTCTGTGTAAAAGTCCAGCAAATACAAATATAAAGCATACAAATATTTCTATTAGGTTTACTAAATTCACTAAATCAAGCTTTTGAACAATTTACCCAACTTTGTAACCGGATATCAGGTTGATGTATTCACCAGTAATTTTTAAAAAGTGTTTTTGTCATAATTTTAGTTGTTATTGGCAATTATTTATCTATGATTTGGGGTTATATTAACTTTGGAAAGAAAGTAGCTATTTTGTTGATTCCTTTTGGTAATAGGGTTGGCTTTACACATGGAGACATTCAATACGGAATAAATTCTCTTTGAGAAATGGTTCTTTCCTTTTTATATTAGTTCAATGAAATTAATATGAAACGGTTGAATATGTTGATATTTAATTATACCCTGAGACTATTAATTCATATTGATCGTTTTGTTGTATCAGGCAGTTTTACATAATAATAATAGGGAGACCAATAACTTTTTATGGGTAATAGGCACTTGACATTCAATTTTGTCCATTTTTATCCATAAATGCCAATGAGTTTAATCTCTACTTTAAACCTTTTCTGATTATCATTTTATTCCGGTCGTCTTATTGTGTTGGTTCTCTTTATTATTGATTTTAGGTAGTCTCATATTTATTACCTCAACAAAATCTCCCTATTATAAGATTAAGTTAAAAAAGTTTTTGCAACCGTCAGGTTGCCGTTTATTCTTATTGAACTTTATTAACAATCCTATTAAACCTTATATTCAGGGGATAAAATTTATACCTACTTGTAATGGGTATAAAAATTAACCCCACTTGTATGGATTAAATTTTTATACCCACTTTATGATTATATATTTTATACCCTACCCCCCTTACTGACTTTTATAAGAATCTCTTACCATTTTGGTAGGGTAATAATTATTTGATGCGTGTCTACCAGACTTATACTTTCTATCCTCAACACGCAAAAGACCCTTTACGATCAATTCATCTTTGTAATCTCTGTATGTAAGTTTTGATTTGATTCCAAGTGCTTCCATAATTGTGGCATTGGACGGGTAACAGCAGTCAGAAACTCCAGCTTTACAGACTAAATAAACGTATAGGCATTTTGCACCAAGCGTAATAGTTTTATCCTCCATTATCGACGTAGCAATTTGTCCATATCCTTTTGTTACAACCTTTCCGTTATTTTTAATTAGGGTGGGTAATTGTATTAATGCTTTAGCCCTCATAATTCTCGTTCTTATTAAATTTTGCAACAGCTTTTTCATAATCTCTATATGTCCATGCCCACACTCCGAAAGAGTTTGCTTTCGGGTAGCCCTCATATAGCTCTCTGGTTTTTGGTGTAAGGCATACCCGAATCTCAAAAACCTCATAATGGGTGATGTCATCAAAATTCACTTCGTAGAGGAACATTTTCTGTCCTCGCAATAACTGGTGAAAGTGAAACCCTTTTATTTCGCCCCTCCCAATAAATTCAATAGGCAATTCTTTGATTCCTTGTGTCATTGCAAAATGATTTAAAGGAATCGTACTTTTTAGCAATATGCTTCCCGAACAATGTATATACACAGTTTCACCAAGAAACGTCCTAAAAACACGATTCCTTTGGTTAAAACTGGCTATTTACGTTTGTTGTTAAGCTCATCGATTCGAGCCTTGATCGTCGGCTGCTTAAATTGCATCAGCCACTCATCGATCTCTGTTTTTTTGAACAGTAATTTTCCGCTTAGCTTGTAAGCCGGGATTTCAGCCTGGGCAATCATTTTGTAGATTGCCGGCTCAGAGTAATTAATGTATTCTGCCAGCTGTTTCAGATTCAAATGTTCGGGGAGCTGTTTTGTTTGCCTGAATAAGTTTTTATTAAGGCAAATCTCAATCAATTCTACTAAATCTCTCTTTGTTACTGTAATGTTTACATTTTCGTTTAAACTGTCTAAAGTGTACATGATCAATTTTGATTTTCATCAATCTCGATATTTAAAAAGGTTACGATATGTTCTTTTCCTTGCGGATTGCATCAAAGGTAAAGAGAGTTTTTTAGACTGCCAAATAATTGACCTATAATTATTTAGGCTCGATATAAAATTTATATTGAAATAAATATAAAGTTTATATTGAGGTAGTCGGGTTAATCCTATAGCAGGACTACTGAATTTAATATTCAGAATTATTTTTTAATTATCACATTTTATTTTAGAAGATTCTCATTCAGCTTGGCCAATTCATCAATGCCGAAACTTTCAAGGTAAATCTGGGTGGTTTTTATACTTGTATGACCAAGTGCCTCACTGATCTTTTCAACCTGCACCCCATTCCTCAACATAGTCGTTGCATAAGAGTGCCTTGCATAGTAACTGCTTAGTTTTAATAAACCATCAGGGAACTCAAGTTTGCCAGCGATAGTCCTTAGGTGCATGTTTAATCTTTTCCTTCGCTGGTTGATATGGTTTGTTAATTTTTCGCCTGTCAGTTTGTTATTTGTTATGATAGGGAGCAGGTATTCATTTTTGTTAGTTGTATGTGCCTTCGCCCAGATTAAGATTTTCTTTAGTGGGTCTGTTAAAGGGACAGATATTCCCGCATCGGTTTTCAGACGGTTAAAGATGATAAACTTTTGGGCCTTGCCGTCCTGTAAAAACTTGGTTTCAACGTTGGTTTCTTTCAAGAAGGCCATGTCTTTGAAGTTGACACCGCTGGCAAAAAAGGAAAATAAAAACATTTGCCTTGCCCAGTTTAAGTGATATTCCAGTATTTCAGCTTCAACCAGCTTTATCATATATTCTTTAGGGATAAATCGCTTATTTGAGCATTTTTCAAGTTTAGAGATTTTGTAAACTTTTGTCGCACCATAAATTTTGGAGAACGGGTAAGCCTCTTTACTGCCTACACCTTGATCAATTGCCTCATTTAAAATTCCCCTGAAAGCTCTTAAAACTATTCCGATGGTTGTATCGCGGTTCTTACGTGTATTTTTTAAATATAGAGCGAAGCCTTCAATAAAAGCATAATCAATATCCTGAAAATATAGCTTACCAAAGTTCGGATAATAATTTTCCAATCTTTTTAAGCATTCATTTAGTCCATCAGCTGATTTGTATTTACCCTGTTTATTAAGCTCAATCACCCTTGCTTCAATAAATGGCTTTACTTTGGTAATTTTGGGTTTGTTCTGGTATTCCTCCTCAAACATGTTAAAAGTCCAGGCAAACCCTTTTTCCTCAAAATCGCGGAGAATTCTTACAGCGGCACTGTGCTTTTGTTTGATAAAATCATTTATAAATTCATGCTCCGGATTTAACCGTTTGTCAGCTTTAACCAATCCAAATTCACTATTCCACTGCTTTGATAAAATATTGAATCGCTCATCACCTATTTTAAAATACTTTAAATGCGTTTCCTTTGTTATCCTAAGCATAATTGGAGAGGTTCCATTTTTGTACTTTTTGGAGGTGTACAATACAGTTTTAATAGTTGCCATCTTTTTAGTTTAAATATAGTTTAAATAAAGATGGTTAAAAATAATAAATATTGATAATTTTATAACGCTGTTTATCAGATATTTTATCAACAAATATTAAGGTTTATTAAAGTTAAAAGCCCCGACTCATAATCAGGGGGTCGCAGGATCATGCCCTGCTGGGCCCACAAACTTAGAACTCTTAACGAATTGTATATCAATCGTTAAGAGTTTTTTGTTGAGAAGTAGTGCCAAACAAATAGAACAACATTTAAACAAACAATTATTTTTTTTATTATATTTGTTTGACACTAAACAATAAACAGATGAAAAACTTAAAATCTGTCATTAGAAAAAACTTAAAATTAGTCAGTAATGAACACCTCATCTATTTAAGATACACATACAACAGAAAGTATGTCTTGTTTAGAACTGATATTTATGTATTGATTAAAAACTGGAATAGTAAAGCAGGTAGAGTGAGAAAATCATTTAATTATGAAAAATTAAATATTATATTAGAAAATGCTGAAAAAGAATTACATACACTAATTTTAGATTTAAGAATAAAAAATATTGAGCCGACATTACTAAATGTTAGAGATGAATATTATAAAATAAAAAATCATTTTCAACAAGATATATCAGGTCCTAAAAAAATTAGTGAAACAAGATTTATGACAGATTTTCAAGAGTTTATATATGACAGAGAAAGAAAGAAACAAGTTGAGCCAGATACAATCAAAACATATAGAACAACGCTAAATAAACTTACCGAGTTCAAGAAGAAAAACAACTATTTTTTACATTATGACACTATAAATGAGGACTTTTATTTTGATTTTGTGAATTATTTGCGATATGATGAGCAACTTTTAGACAATTCATTAGACAAACATATTAAAAATATCAAATTGTTTATGAATTACTCTTTTGAGAAAAAGAAACACACTAATCAATATTATAGAACATTTAAGAGAACTAAAAATAAGACACAATTTGTCGTATTAAATAGAAGAGAACTAATTGAACTCGCTTACAAATATAAACCTGAACCTGGCTCATTAAAAGATAGAGTGAGAGATACATTTATTTTTGGTTGTTCAACAGGTTTAAGATTTAGTGATTTAACAGAATTGAAACGAGGTAATTTTGTGATTGAAAGAGATGGTATGACTAACAAGATATTAGATAATGCTGGTTCAACTTATATTAAACTTGTAATCAATAAGACACAAGATTATCTAAAATTACCAATCAACAATTTTATTTTTGATTTAATAAAAAAATATGATATTGAAAATAAGGAAATTACCTTCTTAAAGCACAATAATCAAATATTCAACAGAACAATTAAAGAGATATGTAAAGAAGCAGGAATAACAGAAGCAATCACAATTACTAAAAGAAAGGGCAGAGAAAATGTTGATTATGATGAACAAAAATACAAGTTTATTTCATCACATACGATGAGAAGGACATTTATAACTTGTATGTCAAGTGCGACTGAAATTACTAATGTTCAGGCAGTTAGTGGACATAAAGATATAAAAGTATTGACTGACTACATTAAAAGAAATGATAAAGAATTGAATATTGTAAAAGAAAATCTAAATGACATCTTTTATCTAAAAGATGAAGAGATTGTAGGTGATAAGAGTTCAGGAGCAAGAACAAGAATAATTATAAGAGAATAACAAACTAATTTATCTTTCATTTGTAATCTTCATAGTTGAGGTGAATTATAATACCTTAAAATACAATTCATTATTCTCATCTAATTGTAATTCATATATGTCGTTCCCTTCAAAAGTCAATATAATTTTATATTCTTTTCTTCCAAGAACTCCCATTAAATCTGACAGCACTGAATGAGATTGTGTAGCATAATGAAGATTATTTGAAACAAAATCATCATAATCTTGTTTGTCAATTCTTAATTTTCTGATAAATGGCATAATATTAGATTATTATGAATTACATTTACTTATAATGAATTATGACAAATATAGTGAATATGTTTCATTTTTAGTGTAAAGTGAAACAAAAACCTCAACGCACAGATAATCAACGCAATAAATAAAAGCATTTATTTTTTTTTGTAAATAAGTTTCACTTATGATTTATATTAGGGTATATGAAATATATTGATTACATTAGCATATAATTTAAGATGTTGATTATGGGACTTTTAGGACAAAAAACAAAAGCAGATTTTATTGAGTGGGAAAAACTACAAACTTTAATTCTTAAATTAGAGAGAGATAATGAGAAAAAGTTTGCTCTTCTCATCTCTATTGGTATTTATACAGGTTTAAGAATAAGTGATATTCTAACTTTGAGATGGACAGATGTTATTGATAAAGATGTTATTGAGTTATATGAGAAGAAAACAAAGAAATACAGAAAAATTAAAATCAATAATTCTGTAAAAGAAATTGTTGAGAGATTAAAGCCAGAAAGCGATTTTCATAGTGAATTGATTTTTCTAAATAGATTTAATAAATCAGCATTTTCAATTCAGTATGTAAATCGAAAACTTAAAGAGATTGCTGAA